>FWPU01000366.1_pt1 | contig 135363 bp, 128 predicted proteins | sample 2228361 | NCBI WGS metagenome assembly FWPU01 (sample SAMEA103939777, study PRJEB20133) | metagenome | reverse complement strand
GCCTGGTCTGCGGCCGGATTCTCCCCGACTGGACCGGTGAGGAACCGGCCTGGGTTCACCATGAAAACTTCTACCCCATTTACCCTTTGCCGGTCCCCCGCTATGACCAAGGCCAAGCAGGGCGCTGGATAGATATCCAGGGGCCTTTGCCCGGCGGCGGCAATCTTGCGGTCCTAAAACCAGTGTTTGAGGCCGTCGGCGGCTTCTCCCTAGACCTTGGGCCCAAGGGGCATGACCTGGGCGGCAGCGAGGACAGCGAGTTCGTGCTCCGGGCGCTTAAAGCAGGTTTTCGAATTCGCTACGCCCCCGCCATGGTCCAGTACCACTACGTGGATCTGGAACGCCTGAAGCTCTGGTACATCATGAAGAAAGCCTACAAGCGCTCCAAGACCTCCGTCCGCTATCGCAAGACCACCGCACTGCCGCCGCGCTATCTATACCGCAAGGTGGCCGAGCACGCCTTGCGGGCGCTGGTTTCCCTCTACTGGCCGGAAAAGCGCTACTGGCTGGTGCGCACCGCGGCTGCCCTGGGCGAACTGAGCGCTTATCTGCCATGATCCAGGCGTTTGGGAATGCCCTGACGGTCAACGCCTGGTTGGGTCTGGTAGGGGCAGGAGCTTTGCTCATGCTTTCCCTGCTGAGCTTCAGCCGTACCGGCCCAAAGATACGCGCTGAAATCGCCCGCCATTTCCGCCTGTATACGATTTATTGCCTGCTGCGCCAGACGGCGTGGGCGTTTTTGATCCTGTTCTGGCTGGCGGGCTTTGGTCAGATCCTCTATCTATCCTGGGTCTTTTCCGGAAAACTGCTGTTTTCCCAGCCAGCTTCGCTCCTGGCGGGCGCAGGGGCCGTCGGAACCCTCGCAGGGCTTCAGTTCTTGCGCCATCTGCTGCACCTCCCCGCCGGCCTGATGATGTCCTTTCCCTACGACATCCGAAGGCTCTATCCCTTGTGGAGAATATTGACCGTCACTGGCCTGCGCTGGGTTATGGTGCTTGTTGGGGCAGGTTATCTTGGCCTGGTGTGGAGCGGTCTGACGGACAGCCCCAACCAGGGGCGCAGCCTGCTTATGGCAGCGCTTGGGCTGTGGACCCTGCCCTGGCTGTTTGCGGTGGTCAAACTTCCCGCCTGGCCGCGCCTCGTAGGAGCCTGTCCCGCCACCGATCGTCCCAATCTGCTTCTCATCGGCTGCGACACGCTGCGCACCGACAGGCTGTTGAACTACCCGAGAGACGTTGCGCCTTTCCTGAAAACCCTCACCGCCAAAGGCACTCTGTTTGCCCGCTGCTATACGCCCATCGCCCGCACCGCTCCGAGCTTGACCACTATTTTTACCGGCACCGACCTAAACACCCACGGCATCGCCTTCAATTACATCGCAGATCACCAGACCCGCCTGCCGGTCCAAGCGCTGCCCCAGATTCTGGCAAGCTGGGGCTATCACACCGAGGCGATCTCCGACTGGTCGGGAAGCGATCTGGACAAGTTTTCCTTCGGCTTTCAAAACCAACTGATGCCCAAGGATCAATGGAATTTTCGCTATCTGCTCCGCCAGGGGCCAAAATGGTTGCGCCTGTTCCTGAGTCTGTTCACCCATAACCGCTTCGGGCGCACGTTTCTGCCGGAACTCTATTTTCTGGCCGGCGTTCCCCTGACTTCCCAGCTCGGTCACCTGACCCGCCGCCGCCTTTCCAGCCTGGCAAGGAGAACACAGCCGTTTTGCCTGACGCTATTCCTCGGCACCTGCCATCCCCCCTTCGGCAGCGAATATCCTTATTACCGCCTTTATGCCGACTCAGGCTACCGGGGGGCCTGCCGATTTGCCATGGCCCGCCTGACCGACCCGTTCGAAATCATCCGCAGCCAGCGTGAACCCCGCGAAGCCTTCGATCTGGACCAGATTATCAACCTCTACGACGGCTGCGTGCGCTGCTTCGACGACGAGGTACGGGCGATTTTTCATCACCTGAAACGCTGCCGGCTGGACCAAAACACGGTGGTGGTGATCTTTTCCGACCACGGCATGGAACTGTTTGAACACGGCACCTGGGGCCAGGGCAACAGCGCCATCGGGGAACAGAGCAACCGGATACCGGTCTTGATCTTCGACCCTCACCAGCCGGGGCGAGGCATCGTGAACGAAATCATCCGGGCGGTGGACATCGCCCCTACTCTGCTCGAACGCTGCGGGATCTCACCGCCTGCCAGCATGGAAGGCGTATCGCTTTTGGATTTTCTCGCAGGCAGGCGCACCCTGCCGAATCTCACCGCCAGCTTCAAGACCGGCCTATGGCTGACCCGCCCTCCCGGCATCCACCCCCGCCATTTGTTCTATCCGGATATCGTCGATCTACTCCACATTCCGGACAAGACCACCGGAACCCTGGCCATCAAGCCAGAATATCTGGACCAGATCGAGCGCGCCCGAGACGTCGCCGTCTGCCGGGGGCGGTGGAAGCTGGTGCGCCTGGCTTTGAATCCTGCCCCGCGTTATCTTTTGTTCGACCTGGACCAAGACCCAGGCTGTCTTGAAGACAAAAGCCACCTCTTTCCCGAAGTGGTGGCCGAGCTTAAGTCGCTAATAGGCGCTTAAGACACGCCTGCGTCTTTTGGACTACCTTGGGCCAGGCGTATTCGGCGCGCGCGATCTCGCACGCATTGCGCCCCAACTTTTCGGGCGACTTGAGCAAGGCGATCAAGCCGTCGGCCACTTCGGCGATGGACCGGCCATCCACCCTAAGCCCAGTCACGCCATCTCGCACTGCATCCCCGGTGCCGCCGGCAATGCCAGCAAGGGATGGCTTGCCGCATGCCCCGGCTTCGAGATACACCATTCCGAACCCCTCGTTGTCGCCGTCGATTTCCCGGTTGGGCATGGCGAACACGGTGCAGGCATTGTACCAGCGCGGCAGCTCGTCCATCGGCACGTGCCCCAAGAAATGCACCCTATCGGCCACTCCGCCCTCCTTCGCCAGGCGCTTGAGATATCCCGCATCTTCGCCGATGCCGACGATAGCGTAATAGACCCTAGGAATCTCCCGCATTACCAAAGGCAAGGCGCGGATCACCTGGTCGAACCCCTTGCGCCTAGACAGCCTTCCCACCGACAGGATCAAAGGGGTATCAGGGGGAAGATCGAGGCGCTCGAACAGGTCAGCGGTAGGCAACCCGGGACGGAAATGATCCACATCCACTCCCGGCGAGATCCTGACGATCCTTTCTTGCGGTACTCCCAGTTTGCGCAATTCGCCTTGCGTAAACCCGCTGTTGGCGATCACCCGGTCTGCATGACGGTAAGTGAAAACCATGGCCTTGAATTTGGCCGGCTGGCGCCAGGTGGTGATCTCCTCGCCATGGGCGTAAATCACCAGGGGCACCCGCAACAGGCGGGCCACCACCCAGCCCACCAGCCCTTCCGGCAGCACCCGGCCGGCGTGGACGGCGGCGATGGGCTGGCGCAGGGCGATGCATACAGATTGGGCTAGGAACCTGGCGTAGATCCCCAGGGATTCCGGCTTCAACCACCAGCGGCGCTCGAGGCGCAGCCGATGGACGGTGTTGGGATGATCGCGGTCGTGTTCCTCTGACCCTGGAACCTTAGCAGTGACGATATGGATTTCCTTTCCCCCGAGGCGACGGTAGACCTCGTCGAACCAGACCGCGGTCCCGCCTTTGGTGGGGAGGAACAACTCGGTGATGACCAAAAGTCCAGATTTCATCCCCTGATAACCGATGCGATGGTTTTCAGGCTGCTTAGGGATGGGGCCTCATAAAGCAGGGGTAGCACCGCTTGCAACGCTTCCCTCCGCCTTCCCGCCCTAAGCTGCGCCACCGCCAGATTGAATCTCGCTCGCCTCAGGCCCCGCCGGTAACCAGCCCGGAGCGCTGGCGGCGCCTTGGCAAGGAGCGGCCTGAGTGAACCCCAGGCAGCCACGGTCTGGCGCTGGGCACGCAAGGGATCGGAGCGGGTGGCACTGCCGGGATGGATCACATAGGCGGCCACCGGCACCTGGATCACGCCGGCCCTGCGGCTGGCCGCGCACAGCCGGATCAGGAAGTGGACATCCTCGCACACGGCGAAACCTTCGGGATATCCACCCAGCTCCAGAAAGCTGGTCCGGGGCAGAGTCAAAGTATGGGTATCGCCGAAATGATCCTCGATGAAGTCGCCGAAATCGGCAGCCTCCATGAACGTAAACGGTCCCTCCTGTGTCAGGAGGCGCCGTCCCAGCGCAGTCGATTCCAGCGAACGGCGCAGGAACCCTCCCCGCTCGTCTAGGTAGTCGAAATCGGCGGTAACAAAATCCAGCTCCGGATCCCTTAAGATCAGCTCGGCGGCAAGCGCCAGGCGCTTTGGGTAGTAATAATCGTCGGCGTCCAGGAACGCAACCCATTCCCCTGCTGCGGCTTTTACGCCCGCGTTGCGCGCCGCCGAAACGCCGCGGTTAAGCTGGTGCAGGACTTTGACCGGGGGACCATACGCAGAGGCTATCTCGTAAGTCCCGTCGGTCGAACCATCGTCCACCACGATCACTTCTAAGGGCGGCAAGGTCTGGGTCAGGACCGAGTCGATCGCTCGCGCTAGGGTCTTTTCCCCGTTATAGACCGCGATGATGATGGAGAAATCGATCTGCTTCATATGCATAGCCGCCTCCAAGCAGTTTGGAGGCGGTTTACCAGGGAAGTGGCCGAGACTCTCGCCATGCCGCTGGCAAGCTCATGAGAAGACAAAAAGCGCAACTTGGGAAAGCGCGCCAACGCCCCTTCCAGCAAGGACCCAAGGGCATCCAGGGAAGGCTTGAGCCGGCCGTCGAGGAAATTGAACCGGTGGGTCTCCAAAAGCGCCGGCTCGCGCCGACTCCATTTGCGTTCGACCGCCTCCAGCACCACCTCCGGTTCGTGCCCCAGGGCCGGCTCAAAATAAAGATCGCGCACCAGCACAGTCAAGCCGCAAGGCAGGGACTCGCCGCAAACAAAACTCCGTTCCGGCGCCGCCAGCCGCCCTTCGCGGTCGCGTCCCGGATAGCGCCTTCCCGCAGTGACCAACACTTCGATGCCGACCTCGGCATAGGCGCGCTCGACGTTGGCATCCCAAACGAAAGTGGGGGGGACTGCCACCTTGGGGGATCTTCCGAAACAGCGCCGGAAACACTCAACTTCCTCCTGCATCGCCGCCCGGATCACAGCCAACGGCAACGGCCGAGAGGGGAGCGCGCGCGCATCGATCCAGCGGCTTTGCAGCCAGGCGGGAAGCCTTTCGGTACGCCAGCCGTCTTCCGCCAGCCAGCGCCTGATCGCATCATCCCTGTTCCAGGCGGCCATGAAATTGGCCGGCCAAAAATGGGCCAGGCCGTGAAGCTGGAGGTCGAACACACCTGCTTTTTCTCCCGCCTTGAGAGTCTCGACGATGGGACGGTAATCGGGATGGTCGAGAAAGCAGGCATGGTATTCCCCAGTCTCTGCGATCGCCTCGGGATCGGGAAGCGACAGCACCACTCCTATCGTCATCACCGGGGGGTGACCGCTGGCGTCCTTAAAACGCAGCAGCAGCGCCCAGATCGCCCTTAGCGCTTTGGCTTGCTCTTCGCCGCCAGGCCCCCAGTCATCGCTTTCGACGATTAGGACCGGCGCGGTCAGAGCAGGTGCCCAGACAGACTTGAAGCGCCCTAAAAACCCCATTACATCCCCTGTTCGAAAATGGCCACAAGATCCAGCCTCAATTCTGCCAGCAGTTTCGAGGTCACCTCCCCGGCTTCGCTGACGAAACAGACCGATCGATAACGCCCCTCTTCCAGTCCAAGCACCTCGACCGAGCGGTTGGCCGGATCGACGATCCAGTATTCAGCCACCCCGAAGCGTTCGTACAAGTCCTTCTTGACCAGATAGTCGTAATGGACCGAGGAAGGTGAGATGATCTCCACTACCCCGTCGGGCGCACCAAAGATACCCCGCTCCTGAATTAGGCCTAAACGCTCTTGGCGAACCAGAACGATGTCCGGTTGTACCACGTTTTGCTCATCCAGGATCACGTCGATGGGGGCGTAGAAAACGTATCCCCAATGGTAGCGGCGCACGTATTCCAAAAGCAGAAACTCCAGATTGCGGGAACACCATTGATGACTCGTGGAAGGTGCCGGGGTCATGTCGCGCAGTTCTCCTTCGATGATTTCATAACGCCTGCCGTCCTCGAGGCGGAGATAGTCCCCGTAAGTCCAGCGTTTTTCATGCAGATTGGCAACCATGAGGATCTCCAACCAGAAGTTCCAGATAAATCTGTTCCAACTCTCTCACCGGCTTGGTGGTGAATTCCCGTTCTACCTTCTCCCTGCCCTTTTCCCCCATCCGCCGGCGCAGCTCCTTATCGTCCACCAAGCGGCAGACTCGCTCCAGCAGGGCATCGAAATCGTCCCTGGCCACTAGGAAGCCGTTCTCCCCGTCATCGATGATTTCCGGAATCCCGCCCACCCGCGTCGCTACCACCGGCTTTCGGCACGCGCCGGCCTCGATGTTCACCAAGCCGAAAGGTTCATCCCAGCGCGAGGGTACGACCACGATGTCGGCGCTGTGGTAGAGGTTCTCAACGTCCTGCCTGCGCCCCAGATAGCGGATGCGAGGATGGCCGCCGATCTCGGCCAAAAGCGCCTCCTCGGTGTAAGCGCCGCGTTCGTTCTTGCACTTGCCCGCAATCAGAAACGTGACCTTTGGCCGCTGCCGGCTCAGCTCCTTGGCCATGCGGATGAACAAGTCCACGCCTTTGATCTTTTTGATCTGACCGATGAAGGCGACGACTGTCTCGTCCTCACCGACCCCCAGCTCCCCACGCAGGGAACGGCCCCGGTCGAAGCGCTGAAGCTCGATGGGATTATAGATCACCTTCCTGGGCACCCCTTCGGGCTTGGATACCGAAGCAGTATGGCGGGAATTGGCAATGATCAGACGGGACAATTTGATAAATGGCCCTGCCTCCCCCATGACCACGTGATAATGGGTGATGACCGGCACTTTGACCAGTTTCGCAGCCAGAATCTCGGCCGGACGCCAAAAAGCGTGGTTGGCATGGACGATCGCAAACCGGTTGTTCCTGAGAAAGCGGGCAAATTCAACCAGATTCTTGAGGTAACGCCAAAGATCCCCTGGCTCGGTAAACCCTTTCCAAAGCCGCCAGTCGACACCCCAGGCATCCAAGTCCTTGATAATCGGCCCCTCACCCGGCAGAAGCACCCACGGCTCAAATCTTTCTTTGTCTAGCATTTTCAGATTGGTGAACAACACCCGGCTGGCACCGCCCCAGTCACCGGAACTCTCGGACAGGTAGCAAATTTTTATTGGCTGCATAAATACCCCATCTTTTGGGCAAGCTCTTGCACCTTGGGTAACACTTTCTCGATCTTTTCCCGGTTGGGGGTGGATTGCCATTTGTCCTTGCCGATCTCGGAAAAAGCATTGTAAGGTTTTTGCAGGACTTCACTACAATGGCGGCGCAAATGCTGGTCGAACGGCACCTGGCAGCGGTCGAATAGGGCGGCGAAGGCATCCACCGGACGGTCGAGAATATCCTCGTAGCATACCTCGCACCAACGATCTTCCGTCACCAGGGATTTGGCCTCTAGGATAGCGGCGTTCATCTGGCGATACTGAAACGCACACACCTCTTCGATGGGCGAATTAAGATACTCCCGCCAGCCGGGGGGCAGGAAAAAACACCAGTGCCTAAAGCGCCCACCGTCGATGTTCACCTTCGCCGGCAGGTGCTCAGCCCAAAGGCCGAAGACTTCAGGTTTTTTCCAGCCTTCGATCAGGGAATGAAGGTTGTCGCCGGGGTTGCGCTTGACGTACACGAAAAACGCCCCGGGGAAAAGCGCATGGAGATAAGGAATCGACAGACCATTCTGGTTGTTCTTGTCCACAAAGCGCAGCTTTCCCGTATGGCGGTAAAACTGCCTGGCTACCGTCAGGCGGTCGGCCTCGCAGGCGCTGCTACAAGGGATGGCATGGCTTTCCCAACCCCGCTCGGCAGGCGGATGCAAGCCTGCCCAGAAGTCGTGGGTTTCGCGCTGCAGGGATCCCAGCTGGGGCGATTCAGACAAGGTTTTGTATACCAAGGTAGTGCCGGCACGGCTGCAGCCGACCACAAACACCGGCCGTTCCAGCTCGGGTCTGGCCAGGTCAAACCAAAGGCCGCGCGCCAGATTCAGCGTTTTGACTTGATAAAACGCCGCCGTCTTATACACTTTTTCAAAAAGCTCCTTCATCAATTTCCCCTACTGCAAGGATGATTCCCATGTACGACATCGCCGGCTGGTTCGGTTCCCATCCTCCAAAGCATAGCCCAGATGCGCTATTGAATACCATGCTGGGCACCCCCCAGGAAACCCGGATCCAGTCAGGCTATGCGCTGGCTTCGGGTCGAGCCGGGCGGATCGGCGCTTTCGGCCCTGTCAGCGCGCTCCTGGCCGGCCATCCCGCCTGGCTGGATCCTTTCCTGGCCCGGACGGCTGAGCGCGAAGGCGATGCCAATCTTTTGGCCCGCCTCTGGCGGGACGATCGCCTTGCAACCCTGCAACGGCTCGGCGGCAGCTTCGCCCTGGCGATTGTAGACCTGGAACGCAACGAAGGGGTTCTCGCCATCGACCGGATGGGCGTCTGTCCCTTGGCCTACGCCGAAGTTCCAGGGGGACTTGCATTCAGCGCCGATCTCGACATCTTGCGCCGCCATCCGGCTATCTGCGCCGAACTCGATCCCCAGGCGCTGTTTGCCTATCTGTACTTTCACACCATCCCGGCCCCCTTGTCGGTTTACCTTGGAGTGCGCAAGCTCTTGCCCGGCCAGTATCTCATCTGGCACAAAGGACAGGCGAGGGACGGGTTTTATTGGCAGCCTGCTTTTAGTGAGGACAAGCAACCTGAATCCGCACTCGCCGAGGAACTGCGCCAGACGATCCAGTCTGCCGTCTGCGCTTGTCTGAAGGGCGCCCGGTGTGCCCCTACCTCCACCGGCGCGTTCCTGAGCGGGGGATTGGATAGCAGCACGGTGGTGGGCTTGTTGCGGCAACTGGCTGGCGATTCGGCGGCGGCTTTTAGCATCGGCTTTGCCACCGAAGGCTACGACGAGATGGAATACGCCCGGGCCAGCGCGCGCCATTTCGATGTGCCGCTTTACGAATATTACCTGACCCCAGAGGACGTAGTTGAGACCGTTCCTAAAATCGCCGCCTCCTACGACGAACCGTTCGGCAATGCCTCGGCGGTGCCGGCCTATTATTGCGCCAGGCTCGCGCGCGAACACGGCAAAACCTGTCTTTTGGCCGGCGACGGGGGCGACGAGCTGTTTGCAGGCAACACCCGCTATGCCAAACAGAAACTGTTTGCCCTGTATGACCGGATCCCGCGTTGGTTGCGCACCATCCTGATCGAACCGCTAGCTTCTGCCAGCGGGCATCTGCCGGGATTGGCAAAAGTCAAACGCTATGTGGACCAGGCCAGGATCCCCCTACCCGAGCGCATGGAAACCTACAATTTCCTCCATCGCACCCCTCTCTCGGACATCTTCGAGGCCGATTGTTTAGCTTCCATCCAAGCTGACTGGCCGATAGAACACCTTAGAGAAATCTACCACCGTCCTCGGGCATCCATGCTCAAGCGCATGCTGTGGCTGGACTGGAAGATCACCTTAGCCGACAACGACCTGCGCAAGGTCAACCGAACGTGCGCGCTGGCCGGAGTCGAGGTGCGTTACCCCCTGTTGCAGGAGCCGGTGGTCCAGCTCGCTGCCAAAATCCCCGATCACCTGCTGATGCGCGGCTTTGAGCTGCGCTCCTTTTACCGCCGCGCGTTCCAGAATTTTCTCTCCCCTAAAACCTTGCAAAAGCCTAAGCACGGCTTTGGTCTGCCGTTTGGGGTGTGGCTTAGATCCAATCGCAGGCTACAAGAACTTGCTTATGCCAGCCTAGACCATCCGGCGCTTTCCGGCATCATCCGCAAAGACTACATCGAAACGCTCAAGCAGAGCATCTTAAGCGAGCACGCCAGCTACTACGGCGTCATGATCTGGGTCCTGATGATGTGGGCCAAGTGGCACGAGGCGCATACACCACAGGGGCCGGTTGCTTAGCCACCTGGTCCACTGCCTGCCCCGCCAACGCCCGGCGAGCGATCACTTTGGCCAGCACGATCAGGGCGAGCAGATTGTAATAAAGGTCAAAATAGGCCAGCCCTAGAAATGCCCCGGCGGCGGCATAGCCTACCAGGCTGACCTGCAGCATCGAGGCCAGGTCATAGAGCCACTTAAGATCCTCGCACCTTTTGGTCTGGCGCATGATCCACTTGCAACTGCGCCAGGCGCTATAACCGATCGCCAGAAATAATGCCAGGCCGACAAAGCCGTGCTCTCCCAGGACTTCGAAATAAATGCTGTGGGCATCGTGGACCCCCGCGGGATCGGGCGCATACATGGCAAACGAAGGGCGCTGGAAACACTCAAATCCCCCGCCGAGAAACCTGTCCTTGGCGAGGTAATAGGCCATCCACCAAGCGTTGATCCGACCCCTAGCCGATTCATCCTGCTCATAGGTTCGGATAGTACTCATCCGCGCATGCCAGGATTCAGGCATGAACGCATAGATCGCCGGCAAAGCGATCAGCATCATCAGCAAAAGCGCCCACTTCTTGCGGCTGTTTTTGACCAAAAACAGCGACATCGCCGCCACCCCCAGAAAGGCGCCCCGCGATTGGGTACCGACTACCGCGATCAGGCACAGGATCATGCCGATCAAAAGCAAGCGCCTGATCCAGAACTTGTCCGTGGTCAACTGGCAGTAACGCAGAAGCGGAACCGTCATGATGAGCGCCAGCCCGATCTCGTTGTTGCCGCCGATGAAGGTTCCTTCCGGTCCGTAGACGGCATAGGCCCCACCGGTCAACACCGTAAAGACGCCCCCCTTGAAGCCGTAAAACCCGAGCGACAAAGCGATCACCCATATCCAGGTCTGGAGGCGCCAACGGTTGGTCATGATCATCAGGCTGACGAAGGTCATAAGCTGGATCTTCCAGACCTTGTCCCATTGATACCAGGCCAGCTTGGGATACATGGAAAACAAAGTAGTCACAAACATCCAGAGAATGAAAATAACCAATAAAACCGTCTCGGCCGTCCAGGGGATCTTTTTGGGTTCTTTGGAAATCAATAGGGAAAACATCGTGGTCAGGGCCACGATCTGGGCATAGGGAAAATCGTGGGCGAACTCCCAGGAGAGCTTGTGAGGATTCATGTATCCCAGCCAGGCCCATATCAGGATGCCGATCTCAGGCTGCCTCAAGATGAACGGCAGGGAACCGAAAACGACCACCGTAACGAACAGATCTCGTAATGGCACTCCCATCAGCTTCTTCCTGCTATCTTCTGAAATCGCTCGACCAAGCGATCGACCCGCTTTTTCCAATCGTTCTCCCGGGCATAGGCGATAATTGGCTTAAGGTCCCATTGCCGCCGCAGGGCTTCGACCAGGGCAGTTTCCAGGGCAGCAGAATCGCCAAACGGCACGATCGCGCCAAGTTCATCCCGGCACACCACCTCGCGGTTCCCCCCCACATCGGTGGTCACTACCGGCAGGCCGCAGGCCATCGCTTCTAGAAATACATTAGCCCAGCCCTCGTTGGCAGTGGCGAGCACAAACACATCCGCCGCCGACAGCGGCAGCTTGAGCTGTTCTGCAGGCATAGGCCCCAAAAAGCGCACGTGACCCTCCAGCTCCAACCGGGTTACCTGCGCTTTCAATCGATCTGTCATGTCCCCCTCAGCGCTGGCGCCACCCACGACCAGATACAGCAAGTCCGGGTAGTGCGGCAAAAGCTTGGGCAGCACTTCGATGACCCGATGCTGGCCCTTGCGCGGCACTAAGGCCCCTACACTGATCAACACCAAAGCATTAGCCGGAATCTCCAATTCCATCCTAGCCCTTGCTTTGGGTAGAGGGTAGAATTTGGCGATATCGACCCCGTTGCCCACCACCTCGATCTTATCCGCGTTAGCTCCCAACGCCACTACGTGTCTTTTGAGAGACTCGGATACCGAAAACACCCAGCTAGCTCCTGCCAGTGCTTGCAGGATCCTTCGGCAACGGACCGGATCACGGGAAAGAGGCACCTCGGTACCGCGCAGGGTGATGGTTACCGGCACCTTGAACCATCGCCCTAACTGCACCGCCGCATAACCATCTGGGTAAGCAAAATGGGCGTCGATCAGATCGAAGCCAGGCTTTTGCCTGAGCCTACGCAACAAGGGCATACAACCTAAGGCCATCAGGGTTCCGTCCAATCCCTTGCAAACTCCCGGCACGGAAAAAAAGCTAGGAAAATAGACAGAAATCCCCCCCTGCTCCTCATAATCGTAGGGAACCTGTGGCCGGAAATGGGGGCGGAAGCTGCGAACCATCCCCTGCAGGGGAAACCAGGGCTGCGGTGACACCACTGCCAATGGCAACCGTTCGGCGACCCGGAACATGCGCTCGCGGACAAACAGACCTGCCTGAGGACGAGCGGCTGAAGGGAAGAGGCTGCTGAGTACCAGAATCCGCGGCCGCGCGTCAGTCGCCATGGGCAGTCAGCCTCTCATACACCGGCCGGTACCTTGCCACACTCTTCTCCCAACTGCGCTCCTCCACCACGAACCGGCGTGCCGAGGTGAGCATCGCAGGCCAGCCATCCCGGCGCTCGATCGCCGCGATGACGGCATCGGCCAATGCTGCAGGGTCACCGGCCCGGAACAGGATGCCCGTCTCCCCCGGACGGATCAACTCCCGATGCCCGCCTACATCGGAGGCCAGGACCAGTTTGCCCTGCGCCATCGCTTCCAATGGCTTCAAGGGAGTGACCAAGTCGGTCAAGCGCATGGGGAGACGCGGATAAACGACTATATCCACTAAGTCATAATATTGCTGCACTCGATCGTGCGGTACCCGCCCGCTGAAAACCACCGCATCGTCAATCCCAAGCTTGCAGCTCGCCTCCTTAAGCGCCTTCGCTTGGGGGCCTCCCCCCACCAACAGCAGCCGTACATCCGGTTGACGGGTCAAAATTTTGGGAAGCGCTGCCAGAAGCAAATTCAGCCCTTCATAAGCATAAAAAGAACCGATAAAGCCCAACACGGTTTTTCCTTCCCACCCCAGTTCACGTCGGAGCGCCTGATCCGGCTCCCGGCCGAAAACAAACCGGGAGATATCCACCGCGTTGGGGATCACCGTAATCTTTTCTTCCTCAATCCCTCGAGCGACGATATCCTGCTTTAGCCCTTCGCAGATGGTGGTCACCGCATCGGCGCGGCGAAACACGTAGGTCTCGAGCGCCCGCGTGAGACGGTAACGCAGCCCCACTTCCCGCGCCGTGCCGTGATTGACTGCCGCATCCTCCCAAAACGCCCGGCATTCGTAAATCACCGGCAGGTGATGACGCTTCCCAGCGTACAGAGCCGCCAAACCGTTCAGCGCGGGGGAATGGGCATGGAGCATGTCCGGGCCAAGCTTAGGGATCAAATCCTCCAAGCGCTTTTCCAGGGCACGCACCACCGCCCATTGATTGACCATCGGCAAACGGTTTACCCAGCCAGGCAGCGGCGGAGTGCGATAGAATTCCAAGCTGTCTACCGTCTCTACCCTGCTATCGTTGCCCTGGTGTTTGGGCGAAGTCAGGTGGAAGGTCTCAAAGCCCAAACGACGCTGCTCCTTCAGGATAGCGCAAGTGCGGAAAGTGTAGCCGCTGTGCAGGGGAATGGAATGATCGAGGATGTGCAAGATGCGCATTCAAGCCTGCCTCAGAAAAGACTCGAACATCACAAGCGACCAGATCGGAGCGCCGAAGTCGCGCAGGCCCGCTTGATGCTGCTCCACCAGGGTGCGCAGAAAAACCGGATCGAACCAGCCTGAATCCAGCATTCTCTCCCCTAACAGCGCCGACCGCACCTGATCCTGCAAGGGGCCACGAAACCAAGCCGCAAGCGGCACGGCAAACCCCATCTTGGGACGATAGAGCACGCTTTCGGGAAGATAAGGCTCCAATGCTTTTTTGAAGATATATTTTCCCTCCCGGCCGCGCAGCTTGTACGACGGCGGAAGCTTAGCCAGCCACCCCACCAGTACGTGATCTAAAATCGGTACGCGAACTTCCAAAGCGTGGGCCATGCTGGCGCGGTCCACTTTGGTCAAAATATCGCCGGGAAGATAGGTTTTCAAATCCAGATACTGGACGCGCGACAGCGGATCGTCAGGTGCGTTTTCCCCGTGGCGGCGCAACACCTCGACCGCGTGATAATCCTGCAATTCACGCCGCAAAGCATCGCTGTAAAGGCGCCGGCGCAAGCCATCTCCCATGATCGAAACGCTGTGAAAATAACCTTCTAGGGAATCGCGCGCCAACGCCTCCAAAGTGGACTTGGCGCGCAGGAATTTGGGCGCCCAGTCAAGCTTGGGATAGATTTGCCCTAAGCTTCCAAACAGGGGCCGGCGAAAGCTGGAAGGAAGCCAGGAACGCAGCCTTTCCTCGTAGACATGCCAGCGGTAACGGCGGTAGCCGGCAAAATTCTCGTCTCCCCCATCGCCGGACAAGGCTACGGTTACCTGCTTTCTGGCCAGCTCGCATACCCGATAGGTCGGCAAGGCCGAGCTGTCGGCGTACGGTTCGTCATACAGCGAGGCCAAGCGGTCGATCAGGGAAAAATCGTCCGGATCGACTTGCTGGATGCGGTGACGGGCCCCGCAGCGGCGGGCAACTTCCTTTGCATATTCGGTCTCATTGAAGGCTGGGTCGCCGAAAGAAATCGAGCAGGCGTCCACCGGCTCATCTAAAAGACCTGCCATCATCGCCACCACTGCGCTGGAATCCACCCCTCCGGACAAAAATGCCCCAAGCGGCACATCGGCGATGAGTTGAAGCTTAACTGCCTCGCGCAGGCGCTCAATTAGACCTTCAGTCGCCTCAGCCTCGCTCATCCCCAAGTCGGGAACAAAGCGCACGTCCCAGTAGCAAACCGGCGGCGGGACAGCTTGCCCCATTTTGATCGTCAACATGTGGCCAGGGGGAAGCTTGAAGGCGTTGCGATAAATCGTTTTGGGGTCTGGAATGTAGCCGTAAGCGAAATAGTCCTCCAGGGCTTGGGGGTCTAAAGTTCGGTCAAAGCCTGGATGGACCTTGAGCGCTTTGAGCTCGGAAGCAAAACCAAACCACCCCCCTTGCAAGCTGGCATAGTACAAAGGCTTGACCCCTAATTGATCGCGCGCCAAAAACAAAACCTTCTGCTTACGATCCCAAAGGCCAAACGCGAAAATCCCCCGAAAGCGCCTGACGCACTCTTCCCCCCAAGCCAGCCAAGCATAGAGAATCACCTCGGTGTCGCAATGGGTGCGGAAGGTATAGCCTTGCGCTTCAAGCTCCTGGCGTAAGCTAGGGAAATTGTAGATCTCGCCGTTGTAGGTCACCGTTACCCGCCCATCGGGTGTGGACATAGGCTGCGCTCCGCCTGTAAGGTCGATGATCGCCAGGCGCCGGTGAGCAAGCCCTATCCCCGGCTCTAGGTGCTTTCCCTCCCCATCGGGACCGCGGTGGAATTGGGTTTGGTTCATGCGCGCAAGCAAGTCCGGATCGACCGGCTTGGCTTCAGAGTGCATTAAGCCGACGATGCCGCACATGGCACAGTTGTTAACGGTTTAGAAAGCAAAATATATTTTCCCCGCTTATGAGGTATTCAAAAGGATAGTTGCTAACACAGGCAAAAAATGAACGGCTCGTGCCTTGCCATGGAAACAGCCAATCGTCCAGCTCTAAAATAATCAAAGCCGTTTTCTCAACCCACTCTGTGTTATTGCGAAATAACTCGGACTGCGAACCCTCAATATCTAGCTTAACGATAAAAGGATACTCACCACCAGTATATTCCATAATCTCTTTAACAGTATAGCCGCGAATAGAATTCGCAAGCTCTGTATCATCTTTCACCTCAGACACCCTAAAAGCCGCATAACCGGCAGACGGATTGACGATTTTCAAACTCGCTGAGCGACTCCAGATTGCTCCTGGCAATATGGTAATTCTGTCACCAAAAGCGGCGATATTGAGCTTCAGAAGTTCCAAATTTCCTGAATCAGGTTCGATCACAACCACTTGCGCCTGCGGATAATGTGCGGCAAACCAAAGGCTAGCCAGTCCTATATTTCCACCACAGTCAATAATCAACGGTTTCCGCCCAGATTTAACAAGGCGATGATATTTCTCCATAAACCGTTTGTGATGGGGAAAACGGTTAATAGAATATTGTTCCTCTACTAGGCATTGCCAAAAAATGGCGTGATCACTCACGCTATTTCTCAGATAAATAGGTGTCGGTATTCCAGGAAGCTTATATTGTCTAATTTCAGAAGATTTATAGCTCACCCCTAACTCTACTAGGCAGGCCAGCCGAAAACCATGATACCAACCAAATCTTTTATAATAAGAAGGAAATTTCGACAACAACTTATAAACCGAAGTCACAGTTTACAGCCCAAGCTCATAAACACCCATATAACGCTTGACCATTTCGGCCAAGCTGTACTGTTCTCTGACTCGCTTTACAGCCTCTAGCCCATGTTGCAAGCGCTTTTTTGCATCCGTCACATAAGCTGCTAACGCATCGGCTAAGCCCTGCTCATCGCCCCTGGGCACCAAACAACCGCTCTCCCCATCGACGATAAGCTCTACGTTGCCGCCCACGGCGGTGGCGATTACCGGCAAACCGGTGGCCATGGCTTCCAAAATCGTGTTGGAGATGCCTTCAGCTTGAGATGGCAAAACAAACACATCCAAGCCGCGCAGCACCTTAGGAATATCCTCGCGCTCGCCCGGCAGCCAGGCCAAATCCCAAAGCCCGGCTTGCTTAAGCAGCTTTTGGCACTCCGCGCGCAAAGGCCCATCGCCGACTAGAACCAGGCGCGCTTTGGCTTTAAGCTCAGCTTGGCTGTTCAGCAGCGCGACAAACGCTCGCACCAAAGCAGGCTGATCTTTGACCCCGTGCATCCTACCTACCGTGCCGATCAGGACCAGGTTTGGATCGGTGAAAGGACAGCCGGGAATCGGTTCCTTACCGCTTGGTGGAGGGTAAAAGCGCTCGGTATCCACCCCGTTGCAGATCCGGGTTATCTTGGTCAAAGGTACCTTGACCTGAGTGACCAGGTAATCCTGAAGCTGCCTAGAAAGGGGGATATAGTGGTGGACCAGAGGACGGAAGGCGCGCCTAAGCCACAGGTATTTGCGATTGCGCCCGTCGGGATCGAACACATCCCAGCCGTGTTCACCGTGGATCCGATAGGGCACTCCGGCTAACCAAGCCGGAAACTGACATTCGAGTGTGGCTAGATTGCGGGTATGAACGATGGCCGGTTTAAGCTGACGCAATAGCCGATAGACTTCTACGTACAGCCTTACATCTTGCCCTAGGCGCTTGCGCAGCTCATAGATCGGTACCCAGCGCTTCAGGCGACGGCGAAATTCCGTCGCCTCCGCCAGACAGACGATGGCGTGGCGGTACTTTTCCTCGGGCAAATGGTTGATCAGATTGACCAGGCCGTTTTCCAGCCCTCCTACGCCGAGGCGGTAAATCACGTGGACGATCAACGGGGGAGTCACCGGTATCGCCCTTCCCCTGCTTGGATGAGCACCTCATTAAGCTTAGGCAGCATCGCGCCCACAAAGTCGCGCAAAGCCTCTTCTGCCAGCTTTTGGTCGCGGTCGTATTCCACCGCGACCACGATACCTGCCGCATCCTTAGGTCTGCCGAGCAGCTTGTCTTTGGCTTCTAGGAGCTTAGCCAAATGATCGCTTGTGGTAAAACGATCGGAGATAAAATTCCAGCGCCAGACCAAAAGCGTCTGCTTAGAAGACTCCACCAGCCCCTGACGGACCTTTAAAAAGCCCCCTTGAGGGGGATGGGGGTCGTAGCCTGACGACAGCACAGCTACATACGGCTTTTCCCAAGGCATCCTCCACCCAGGATGCTTTTGCGGAACGAGCACATTCTGCGAGTTGATCAGCTCCTTGCCCTGGGCCTGGGTGCGGTAATAGAGCACGTACAGCTTGGCTCGGCGCCGGCCATCGCTATAGGTAGCCGCCACCTCCGCATCCGGGAAAAGATAGCGCGGCTTCCACGCGGTCAGCTCGGCGTCGATTTTCCGCCAATTGCCGGCCTCGTCCGGCAGGTGCAAAGTAGGGGCGGGTTTCAAACCCGCCCCTTCAGCGTGCGCTAAGGTACGCAGGTGCCCGGCATACGCTGGCCAAACCAAAAGCACGGCTAGTGCCGCCAAGGTCGGTGCGACCAAAGCGCGTGCGTTGTCCGAACCAGCATAACATTCCATACGCGGCAAAGCAGAGGCAGGTTCAGAACCCGCCCCTGCTTTAAGTGGCGATGCCTTCTCCTGCCAGAACGAGCCGATCCAGAACATGAGCAGCATCACCAGGCCGAAGAACACCCAGCCATAGAGGTAATGGTCCACACCAAGCGCAAGCTTCATGTCGGAGAGGTGGGCGATCATCACGATTCCGTAGGCGCGCAGGCCGTTGGCGATGATCGGGAAAAAGGTCGCCAGGGTAATGAAGGCCAGCCGCCGCCACAGGGACCGGTAACTCAGATAGGCATACAGGCAGCCGACGGTGATAGAGGCAATCAGATACCTGAGGCCGCTGCAGCCTTCTACCACCGACCAGTCACCGGAGGGGATGCTGAAGAACGTCCCTTCGCGGTAGATCGGAATCCCGGTCAGCTCGATCAGCTTCACGGTAAAGTCAGCGGTGAAATTCATCAGGGGCGGGATCAGGAATTCACCGATGGGAACGGCGAAGAAGAGAAATCCCAGGGGAAAGGCGATCTGTCGCACCACCTGCCAGCCTAGCACGGTCCAGACCAAGGCCACGATCAGGGCAATGAAACCCAACTGCTGGATCACCAGCACGTCTGCCACATTGGCCAACAGCCAAACGAACCCCAGGCCGGCCAGAACCAAAATCCCCCGCCACTCGGGGCGAGGCAGCACAGCCGCCAATGCGCGCCGGTGCTGCCAGATGAGATACAAGCTGATGGGAAAGATCAAAAAACCGTGGGCGAAAGTCTCCGAACGCTGCCAGATCTGGGCCATGGAGAGAAATGTCTGCCAATAGCCGGCAAACAGAACACTAAGTCCTATCACAAGGCATGTCAGGGCGACCGGCCAGCTAGTGGTGGTAAGAGCAGAGGGAACAGACGGAGCTTCTGTACTCATAGGGTATCTACGAGGGTATCCAGACGTTCAAGGTGCCTGTTCCAACTATAGCGCATTTCCACGAAATTCCGGTTGCTGGCAGAATAGCGGGGCAAAAAATTAGGCTTGCGCAAGGCCTGGGTGGCCAGATCGGCCATAGCGCGGGGATCGCCGGTGACCTTAAGGTCCAGTCCTAAGGATACTTCCAGACCGTCCACGGCCCCTGGCGTGGCGAGCACCGATTTGCCCATCGCCAGCGCCTCCAGGATCTTGTTCTGGATCCCGCGCGCGATCCTAAGCGGCGCCACCGCCAGGCGGGCGTGGGCAAGATAGGGACGAATGTCGGGCACCGCACCGGTCACCACCACCCCTTCGCGCCGCCCCAGTGCCCTGACCGCCTCGCTGGGACGGGCGCCGACGATATAAAAGCGGGCTTCCACGTGATACTGCAACACCCTGGGGAACACCTTGTCGGCAAACCAGCGTACCGCATCGACGTTGGCCCAGTAGTCCATCGCCCCGGTGAAGACCAAGACCTCCTCGCCGGGAGGATAGGGGGAGGGAAACTCACGCCCGCCCCGGAAATAGTCCGTATCCACCCCGTTTTCGACGCAATCCACTTTGGCAGCCGCCTCAGGTGCCAGCTGTTTGAACAGCTCTGCTTCCTTAGGCGAGACGAATAGGCAAAGATCAAACGCTGCTGCCACCTTATGGTCGTAGGCCAGCAGCTTCCCTGCCTCGCGCCGGTAGATCCAGCGGCTGAAGATCGGCTTGCTGGCGGCATACTGGCGCCACTTGTCCGAATCCACGTCGACGAAATCGATGATCTTGGGCAGTCGCCAGGCCGGATCGACGAACTGGGCCATGGCAGAGGAGAATACAAATACCGCATCTATCCTGCGTGCCGAAACTAAGCTGCGGCACCAGGCGGAGAGTTTGCGGTCGGCATAGCAGGCTTGCGTCAGCGGCTGGCCACGCAGAAGTCCGGTCAAGCCGCCAAGAATTATCCGGCGGCGTGCCAGGGGCAGGATCAAAGCATCCTCGGTGTATGTTTGAACTACCGCGGCGTGTTGCCAGTCCTGGGGGTCATCGACGAAAGTGCCCAAAAAAACCCGGTGCCTTCTGGAAAAGTGCTTGAGCAAGTGAAACGAGCGGATCTTGTCGCCCTTGTTGGGCGGATAGGGGATGCGGTGGACCAGGTAGAGGAGATTTGCCATTCAGCCGAGACTCTTAGCCAGCCAGGGACCGATCAGTTTGCTCACTGGCAAGGGCAGCCTCCGCCAAGCCTGGCTGAAAAGCCGGTATTTGGGATTTAAGGGATTGATGTCCGGCAAGGCTTTGGACCGGATCAGTTCGTATTCGTAATGGAGCGGACGGGGGGTAAAACCCCAATGGGTCTTGAAGCGGTAGGAGCCGGTGCCCTTTTTGCTGCGGCCGTAGTCGAACACCCGCACGCCTTTTTCCAGCGCCCGCCGCATCACTTCCCAGTACATGAAGTCGTTGGCGTAGAGCTTTCGCGCCAGGGCCGTCCCACCGCCGTAATAAGGCAGCACTTCATCGCGGAAATAAAAGCTCATCACTGCGGCCACCGTCTGACCTTCATGCTCCACCACCAGGATCTCGCAAGCCTCTCCAAACACTTGCTTGAGCGTCTTGAAGTATCTTTTGGGGAACACCGGCGTTCCGAGATTGCGCACGCTCTCGGCATAGACCTCGTAGAAGCGATCAAGCTGATCATCGACCACGCTCACCAGCCCTTTTTCCATGCCCTTGCGCACCATGGCCCGCTGCTTGCGGGGGATAGCTTTAAAGTTGGCCTTAGGATCGGGATCCAATGCCTTGCGAAAGGTGACATACAGCTCCTTGGTGGGGCGGCCAGATCCCGAAGGCTGGAGATTGCGCAGCTCCAGCCAGTCGACCTCCAGATCCCGCGCCAAATCACAGGCAGCCTGCTCCAGGGCTGATCTGACCGAAGCATCATCAGCCAGCGCGCCCCCATAGACGCAGAACGGCGTTGAGATCAGAGCGTTGCCAAACAGGCGGCTTTTGATTTGGCCCAAAGGCAAAACCCCGACGATTTTCCCTTCCTGCTCGGCATAAAGGTAATGCGTCGGATGGCCGAACGCCTCCTCCAGCACTGTCTTCCAGCCGGAGAGATGGAAAAAAGTCGCCTCAGGATGGCTTGCCACGAACGCGTCCCAGCCGCTGGCATTCACCTGGGTCAAGGCGTCAATCTGCATCAGGCCTGCCCTAAAAACACGTTTTGCACCGTATCCCAGCGTAAATCCTGCAACAATCGCCTGAGGCGCGCCTCCATCCGCCCCAGGTTCAGGTAATGGCGCAGGCGGGTCTTGAATCTAAGCCCTGCAGGGCGCGGCTGATCTGGGTCGATCTCCCAAGGGTGAAAGTAAAACACCGCCGGCAACCCTTCCCGATTGACCCGGCATAGCGCCCAGCGGGAAAAACGATACGGAAACAAGCGGAAATACCCTCCACCGCCGCATGGCCAGTTCTTTCCCCAAAGACGAATCGTGGTAATGGGGATCTCCAGCAGCTTGGGGGCGACCTCAGGGTGAAAAGGAAAACGCGGCGCTAAAGGCCATCCGTACAGATCATGCCGGACCGGATAAATGCTGGAACTGTACTTAAACCCCAGCGCTTGGAGCACGGTCAAAGCCCATAAGTTGTGCTGGCCAACAGAATAACTGGGGGCGCGGTAACCGATCACTTCCACGCCTGCGGTATCCTCCAAAACCGCTTTGGCGCGGGCCACATCGGCTCGAAATTCCTCGGGCGATTGGCGGTTTACCCGGATGTGCGCATAGCCATGGCAGGCCAGCTCGTGCCCTCGCGCGACGATCTCGCGCACCAGCTTGGGATAGCGCTCGGCCACCCAACCCAGGGTAAAGAAGGTCGCCTTCACCCCTGCTTCCCCAAACAGATCCAAAATCCGCATCGTGTTGGCAACCACCCGGTGCGGCCATCGGTCCCAGTCCTGTTTTGCGATGTGAGGCTCGAACGCGGAGACCTGGAAGTAATCCTCCACATCCACGCTCATGGCGTTGATCCGGTTCATGCCGTCCCCAGCAATCTGTGCTCGATCACCTGAACGATCCGCTCTGCCGCCCGGCCGTCCCACAGCTCCGGAATCCGCCCGCGCTTGCCGCCGGTGGCGAGGATATTCTCCACGCAGGCGAGGATCCTGCCCGGGTCGCTGCCGACCAGGGTGTTGGTGCCCTCGGTTAAAGTAATCGGTCGTTCGGTATTCTCCCGTAAGGTGATACAAGGGACTCCAAGGGCAGTGGTCTCTTCTTGCAAGCCGCCGGAATCGGTCAGAACCAGCTGCGCCGCCCGAACCAACCCCAGCATTTCAAGGTATCCCAGAGGCGGGGTCACAATGATCTCAGCCTGCGTGAGCAATCCCTTAAGGCCGAACCGCTCGATCATCTTGGCGGTACGGGGATGGCATGGAAACACCAAAGGCAACTTGCGGCTGATCCGACCTAGCACCTCAAGCAACCTCCCCAGCACTTTTGGATCGTCAACGTTCGCCGGCCGGTGCAAGGTCAGCACACCGAATTCGGAGACCGACTCCCGCCCGTAGCGGGCTAAGGTCTCTGCAGGGGGCAGCGCCTGTTCCAAATGCCTTAAAAGCGCATCGATCATGACGTTGCCGACGAAATGGATCTTGTCCTCGGCGACCCCCTCGCGCAGCAGGTTGGCTTTGGCCGAGGGCTCGGTGGTGAACAACAGCTCGGAAATTTGGTCGGTGAGCACCCGGTTGATCTCTTCGGGCATCGTGCGGTCAAAGCTTCTTAAGCCCGCCTCCACGTGGATCAAAGGGATTTGCTTTTTGACCGCCACCAGACCGCAGGCAAGGGTGGAATTGACGTCCCCTACCACCAATACCGCAAACGGTGCGGCTGCATCCAAGACCGGCTCGAACCGCTGCATGATCTGGGCGGTCTGGACCGCCTGGCTGCCGGAACCGACCTCCAGATCTACTTCCGGCTCCGGGATGCCGAGCTGGCGGAAGAAGGCGTCTTTCATGGTTTCGTCGTAGTGCTGACCGGTATGAACCAGAAACGGCTCGATGATCCGGCCCGATCGAAGTGCGGCGTAAATCGGCGCAATTTTCATGAAATTGGGCCTGGCGCCGACCACGCAGACCAGCCTTGGACGTCGGTTCACGTTGCTTCCTTGACGCGATCTGGTTTGAGTTCGCCTTCAGGCTCAAGACCTGCGGTGAATTTGTCCACGGGCGTATAAGCTGCCTCCATGTCCAGGTGGAGCAGGATCGCCTTGCGCAACAGGCTCTGCTCCCGCTGCACTATCCTTTGAAGTTCTGCGACCTGGCGCTCTAGCCTTTCGATCCGCTCCCAATCAGGCAATTGGGAGGCAGCCTGGATGGACTGGCTCAAGGCCGGGCTGATCGCCTCCTGCGGGCGACCGGCCTGAAGCTCTTCTGGAACCGAGGCCTCCTCATTGATCTCGTCGATGACGGTGTTGACGACTCGCGCATCGATTTCGTGCAGCTCTTCCAGATAAGCAAACAGCAACAGGCGGTCACACAAGATGTTGATCACCCTGGGAATGCCCAGGGTAGCTTGATGGATCAGGGCGAACGTCTCGTCCAGGAAGCTGGGATCGGCCTGCCAGCCGGCTTGTTTCAGACGGTGCAGGATGTAAGCTTGGGTTTCCTCCAGGGTCAAAGGGCGCAGGTGATAGGTGGCGATCACCCGTTGGCGCACTTGGGCCATACGGTCGGACTGGAGCGCCAGGCGGAATTCATCCTGCCCCAAGAGAAAGGCCTGGAACAAGGATCTGCCGCCCTGTTCGAAATTGGACAGCATCCTGAGTTCCTCCAGCGATTGGAGGGGAAGATTCTGGGCCTCGTCGACTACTAAAAGGACCCGCTTTCCTTCGCGCGCCTTGTCATTGAAAAACCGCTCCAGATTCCGAAGCAAAGAGGCCTTGTCGTCCCCATCATAGGACAGGCCGAAGGTGGCGGAAATGATCCTAAGCGTATCCTCTGCCCCGACCTGGGAAGTGACCATTAGCCCGGCGATGATGTTCTGCTGCTGCAAGGATTGAAACAAAGCCTTGACTAGGGTGGTTTTGCCGGTCCCCGGCGAACCGGTCACGACGATGAAACCCTCTCCCTGAGTCAGCCCGTAGCGCAAATAGGCCAAAGCGCGCTTGTGCACCGGGCTATTGAAGAAAAATTCCGGATCCGGGGTAAGCTGAAAGGGTTTTTTGCTGAGCCGGTAAAACTTGGTATACATTGGTCAAAACCTCATGGTGATTGCCGCCACCGCACGGTTTTCCTGATAATCCAGCTCAGATATACCCGAGGACTGCTCCTGGTGGCGATATTCTATGTAAGCGTTCACGTCCGGACTTAAGCGCCGGCTGATCCTGAACGCGGCGATCCAGAAAGTGTTGCCCCCGCCCGCAAATCCGACAAAGTCTCGTTGTCCCCCGGAAAAGTCGGACTTTTGCCAATTGATCTGGACAAGCGAGTTGGTCCTCACTCCCCAGCGCCAAGTCCAACTTCCGGCCAAGCCGAACACTTTCGATTCGCTCTCCCTTACCTGAAACGTCCTCCTCTCATGATATACACGGGCATTGAACGTATTTTTGGCAGTGTTGCCGGTAAACGACAGCTCCCCCCGCCTGCGCACGAATACTTCGTCCACCAGTTCAGGCAGGTCGATGGCCACCAGCACCGGCTGTTCGGTGACGGGGTCGATCACAGGCTCTCCGAATTCATCGACCACCAGGAAAACCTGTTGTTCTGCCAGCACGGTCTGGGTGGTGGTGACCGTCTCGAAGTAACGCCCCTGCCAGACGGTATGGCGGGTCCGGTGGCTGATCAACCCCTGAAAGACATTGCCGGTGAGGCTGCCCACGTTGTTGCGCTGATAAGTACCCTGCAACAAAGTACGCCGGGTAGGCTGGATAGTCACGGTGGCAAAGCTGTTGCGCCCTAAACCTGCGGTAATACTCAGCAGCCGGCTTGGAGTCCAAGTGGCGCCTACGGTGTAGAATAGCCCGTTGCGGTTGGTGCCTTGCGTGGAGCGAAAATCATTGTCGGCAAACCCTCCTTGGACGAAAGCGCTAAGAGTTCGCGTCAAGCGGTAATTGACCTGCCCGATCCCGGAGCGAAATTCCACGTCCTGTCCGTTAGCGCGAACCTGGCGCTGGCTTTGGATCCCACCGCTCCAGGTCAGGATGTTGAAGCGCCGACCGCTGCGCACGAAAGCCGACTGGGTATAGGTATGGGTCGCTGAGGCCTGGCTGGTGGAAGTCGTCACATAATTATAACCCAGACGCAGCTGGCTGTCGGCATAGCCCCCAAAATGGTGGCGCCAGGAAGGACTGACGCCGAAGGCATAAAAATTGGCGCGATTGCCAGCGTTGGCGAGGTTGTCGGCGAATTGACGCCCTTGGGGATTGATCAAGGTCTGGCCGGCACTGGCGCGGGCATCCAGAAAAATCGCGTTGCGCACGAGTTCGGCCGTGGAATTGGCCTGAAGCTGGTGGCGCAGGTCATAACCACGCCCTTCCTGGGTGGAAAAAATATTCTGCATTCGGTAATTGAGGTTGAGGGCAAGGCGCCCGCCGCCGAGGCCACCGCCGAAACCGCCACCTAGACCACCAAACCCGCCACCCAGGCCACCAAGACCACCTCCCCCAAAACCGCCAAATCCCCCTAAACCACCGAATCCGCCGAAACCGCCACCGCCGAAACCACCACCTAAACCACCGAATCCACCCCCCAAGCCACCGCCTATCCCAAAACCGCCAAATCCTCCACCGCTGACTTGCCCCCTGGAAATCGAAATCCCGGGGTTGACCTCGGTCAACCAGGCACTTTCTCCATCTGGACGCAGGTTGATGTTGTCGCTGTAAGTTTCCCTGAAGGTCAGGCTAGGCGTTATCCGCCACCGAGCAGCCTCGACAGAAACATGCACGCCAAGCAGCACTGGCCCCAGCAATATCCAAAGGATGCGTTCCATGCCATTTCATTCGCTGTAGTTATAGTATTTATATCCATAATAATAATAGCCTAGACCGAAACCCTGCGTGACCTTGTTCAAGATGCACCCCACCAGCGCGCAGCCCGAGAGCATCTCAGCTGCTTCCTTGACGATATACTGCGGGGTCACCTCAGACTCTATCACCAAGAGCACCTGCCCGACATGGGTCGCCAGGACACTGGCCTGGGTCGTCGCAAGCAGGGGTGGGGAATCGAAAATGATGACCCGATCCGGGTAACGCTTCGACATATCTCCCGCCAGTCTCACCATCGCTTCACTGGCCAAAAGTTCAGTGGCATGAGGATGACGGCGCCCGGAGGGCAATAAGGTCAGCTTGGGGATATCGGTTCTAAGAAGCACCTCGGCAAAAGTCGCTTGCTGTTCCAATAGGTCGATCAGACCCGCCCGGTCACTGACCCCGAACAACTTAGAAACGGCAGGTTTGACCACGTCGGCATCCACCAATAGCACCGTCTTGTCGCGTTCGGCGGCGATGCTCAAGGCCAAATTGATCGCGGTGAAGGTCTTCCCCTCCCCGGGCAGGCTGCTGGTCACCAGGATCAGATTGGCGTTCTCTATCCTATTTCGGCTTTCCCCGAAAGCGTTCAAAAGCAAAGGGCGCTTGATGATCCGGTATTCCTCCGCGAGTTGTCCGTGCGCTGCCTCGGGAGGCAGCATGCCCTGCTCTAGCAGTTTTTCTACATCCACCTTGATGCGCCGGCTCTTAGGCTCCGATCCCTCAGGCTTTGGAGCTTCCTGTACCGCTTCGGCTGCAGCTTGTTGGATCTTTTCCTCCGCTGCCAGCGCTTGGGCTTCCGGGGAAGCTTCCTGTTTTTCGAGCGCTTTTTCGATGATGCTCATAGAATCCCCCTCAAGCGTTGACAGAATACAGGTTGATCCCCTTGATCTCCATCAGGACCAACCCTGCGAAGACGATCAGAAGCCCAGCACAGGCGCCACAGAAACTGACAAATTCACGCAATTTCCTCCTGCGGATCGCCGGCACCCAGTGCATGGAGACTGAACCCAAAACCGGCATGTTGGTGATCTCCCGCAATTGCTGGATAGAGATGAAGGTGGGGCGGAGCAGCGCCAGCAGGATGGTCAAACCAAACCCAGCGACAAAGCCTGCTCCCAGCATCCCCGCCGAAAGCAGGATCCGGTTCGGGGCCGAAGGCTTGGAAGGTACCTGGGGCGGATCGACCACCCGGAATTTGACCGTATCGGTATTCTGCTCCACGCTCTCAGAAAGCCGGGCTTGCTCCCGGCGCGCCAGCAGAGTCTCGAAGTTGTTTTTGATCGTGCCGTAATCCCGGTTCAGGTTTTTCAGCTCGGTTTCCACTTTGAGGCGGGCGTCCATCTGTTCCTGGAGCTTTTTGATCTTGTCCTCATACGCCTTGACCCTGGCCTGCAGGGAAGCCACGTTGGCCTCGGCCTCGCTCAAGGCGATCTTCATCTGTTGGAAGACTGGATTGGCCTCGCCACCGCCTGCGAACTCATCCGGGAATGCCTCTTCATCGAGATTTTCGCCATTTATCATCGCTTCCGCCTGCTGCTTTTTCAGCTGGGCGATGCTGCGCTTTAGGGTGATGACTTCCGGGTGCTTCTCGGTGTATTTGATGAGGAGTTCATCCATGCGCGCCTGAAGGGCCTGGATCTTGGCCTCGGTGGGGCTTAGGGCTCCGAAATCCTCGAACATGGGCTGTTCGTCTTCCAGATGGCGGGCGATTTCATCCCGCCGGTTGACCGCCTCCTGGACGGCCAATTTAGCTTCTTCCAACTGGGCGTGGACGGCCTGCAATACTCCATAGAGATCCCCCCCCTGGCCGGGCAAAAGGCCGTAGTTTTTGCGTTTGAATTCCTCGATCGCTTGTTCTGCGGCTTGCAGGCGGCGTTGGTACTCCTGGATCTGCTGGTCCAGGAACCGTTGGGCGGTGTCGGAATCACGCCGGGTCTCCCCCAATGCCTGCTCGACGAACACGGTCAGCATCGCCTGCACCAGGCGCTTGGCCAGCTCTGGGTCGCTGTCCTCAGCGCTGATGGTAAAGATGTTGACCTGATTGGCAGCTTCGATAGCCATGGAGGATTTCAGCCGGTTCACGATCGCCTCCATGGCCTGTTCGTCCTTGGCCGTCAGATCCAGGTCGGTCATCCGGGCGATCTTTTCCAGATTCGGCCGGGTGAACAAAAGCCGCGTCATGAGGCGCACCTGCCCGCTCACATCCGGCTCGATGGTTAATCCATGCAGCAGCGGGCGCAACACCGAGCGGGTGTCGACGAAAACCTTGGCTTCTGCCTTATACTGATCGGGCATCTGCGAAATGAACACCCAGCCGGTGATGCAGACCATCCACGCGGTCAACACTCCCCACCATTTATAGCGGCTGGCGACCTTAAGATACCCTAATCCTTGCTGAAGCAGTTCGTACATGGCAGGCTCCGTGATTAAAAGAACGCCTCAGGGATAATCAGGATGTCCCCAGGCAGCATATCGACGTTGGCGGAAATGTCGCCGTCTTTTAAAAGATCATCGATCCGGACCCGAAATTGTTGCTGCTGGCCATTGATCCATCGCACCAGGGTGGCCCGGTTACCGGCAGCAAATTCGGTGATCCCCCCTACGGTGATCATCAGATCGAGCAGAGTCATGTGTTCCCGGTAAGGGATCGCCTGGGGATTAGCTGCCTCTCCCACCACCCGGATCTGTTCGCTGAAAGGGCCGACGAATCCGGAGACGATCACAGTCACCAGGGGATTGCGGATGTAACGCGATAGCTCTTTTTCGATGTCGCGCGCTAGTTGATAGGGGGTCTTGCCGGTGGCAGGCAGCTCTTCGACTAAAGGAGCCGAAATCTTGCCATCGGGACGCACTGCCACGGTGCGGCTGATCTCGGGATTTCCCCAGACGAACATCTCCAAAGAGTCCCCTGGCCCGATGATGTAAGTGTAATCGGCAGGCGGTTCGGCACGAGGGTTCAGTGGCGGAAGCCGGGCGCAAGCGCTAAGAATCAACAATGTAGCCAGCCACCCGATCGATCTTTGGCAGGATGTTTTTTTTGTCTCCACTGCTTAACTCCTCAACACCGCAGCTGTTGTCTCTTAGGTAAATTTAGCAAAAAATTCAAACCGGACGAGTTTTTCTAAATCATCCTACGGCCCCGGCTGATAAAATTTCCTATCCGTGCTACCCCTTCTTGCAATCCCTCAAGGTCAATGGTGTAAGCAAACCGGACATAAGATGATGCCCGAACCCGGCCGAAATCGCATCCTGGCGTCACGGCCACACCGGCTTGCTCGAGCAAGTCCCAAGCGAACCGATAGCTGTCTGAGGTCAGTGCCGAGCAATCGGCATAGAGGTAAAAGGCTCCTTGTGGTTTGACCTCGATCCGAAATCCCAACGCCGAAAGTGAATCGTATAGGAAATCCCTTCTATCTTCAAACTTACGCCGCCTTGCTTCCAGCACCTCTAAGGTTTGGGAGTCGAAAGCTGCAAGCGCTGCATATTGAGCATGGACAGGCGCAGAAATAAAAATATTCTGGACGATGCGCTCGGCCACCTCGACATACGCCTTTGGAACCACCAACCAACCCAGGCGCCAACCCGTCATGCCGAAATATTTGGAGAAACTATTGACCACGAAGGCCTCATCGGTCACCTCCAAGGCCGAGGTGCACCGCTTACCGTATTCCAAGCCGTGATAGATCTCATCCGACAGCACGAAACCACCCCGCTGCGCTACCGCATGGCAAATGGAAGCTAATGCCTTCAGGTCGATCACGGTCCCGGTGGGATTGGCAGGGGAAGCCAGCCAAACCCCGGCCGTATCCGGTTGCCAATGTTCCCGCACCAGCTTTGCAGTTAGATGAAAATTAGTGGCTGCCGAGACCGGAATCGCCTCAGGCACCCCGCTGAACAGGTGGACGAAGTTTGGATTAGCCGGATAGCCGGGGTCGGTCATCAGCACTCGCTTTGCTGGCTCGAGGAGGAGAGCCAGTGCCAGGAGAAATGCCCCCGAACCACCTGGGGTCAAAAATATCCGTTCGGCAGCGATGCTGACCCCATAGCGCTTTTGATAAAAAGCCGCGATCGCCTGCCGCAGCTGCGGCAATCCCGCCGCCTGGACATAGCGGACGTGACCGGCAGCGATTGCGTCCAGACCTGCGCGCGCGATGGACTTTGGGGTTGGAAAATCGGGCTCGCCGATCTCCAGGTGAATGATCCTTTTCCCCTGAGCCTCCAATGCCCTGGCCCGGGCGAGCAATTCCATCACGATGAAGGGTCGGATCTTGCCGATCCTGGATGCCCGCGGTTGCAAAGGGACACTCCCTAAAGGTCTGGTCAGTCGAATTGGGTTATTATAAATTAAGCCCGCTTTGGGTTAGAAAAAGGATTGCGTAAAATTTGCTTATCTGGTATCAATCTCGGCTTTTAAATTCAAGGTTCTTCTACTCATGGGAACTGCGCGAGAGACTCCTACCACAATCAAGCTCTATACCCACGAGCCTTACCAACTCAAGCAAGGTGAGGAATACATGAGCAAAGCTCAACTGGAGCATTTTCGAAGAATCCTCCTTGGCTGGAAGGCACAGCTGATGGAAGAGGTGGACCGAACCCTGCATCACATGCAAAACGACGCCGCCAATTTTCCCGATCCTACCGATCGCGCCACCCAGGAATCCGAGTTCAGCCTTGAGCTTCGCACCCGCGACCGCGAACGCAAGCTGATCAAGAAGATCGACGAAGCTTTGGAGCGGATCGAAACCGGCGACTACGGCTATTGCGAAACCTGTGGGGTGGAGATCGGCCTGCGGCGTCTGGAAGCCCGCCCAACCGCAACTCAGTGCATCGACTGCAAGACCTTGGAGGAACTGCGCGAAAAGCAGATGGGCTGACAGCCACCACCATGAGCCAGGTCAAAATCTATCCGGTCCCGCCCGCAATCGAATCAAGCGCCCACATCGATGCCGATCGGTACCGCCGAATGTATGCCCGATCCCTGGAAGATCCCGAGGGTTTCTGGGCCGAGCAGGCCGAGCGCTTCGTGACCTGGGAGCAGGGTTGGAAAACCGTCTCCGACTGGGATTTCAACGCCGTCCGCATCCGCTGGTTCGACGGCGGGCAGTTAAACGCCTGCTTCAACTGCCTGGACCGCCACCTTAAGGCCCGCGGCGACCAGGTTGCCCTCCTCTGGGAGGGCGATGACCCCAGCCTCTCCCGGACCCTGACCTATCGCCAACTGTACGAGGAGGTCTCAAAGTTCGCCAACGTCCTCAAACGGCACGGTGTCAAAAAAGGCGACCGGGTCTGCATTTATCTCCCGATGATCCCGGAAGCAGCCATCGCCATGCTCGCCTGTGCCCGTATCGGCGCGGTCCATTCAGTGGTTTTCGGGGGGTTTTCCGCCGAAGCCCTGCGCGATCGCATCCTGGACGCCCAGGCCCGCCTCCTGGTCACCGCCGACGAGGGTCAGCGCGGCGGCAAGCACGTCCCATTGAAGGCCAATGCCGATCAAGCGCTGGCCCATTGCCCCGAGGTTGCCACCGTCATCGTCGTCCGGCGCAGCGGCACCACCATCCCCTGGCAGGCCGGCCGGGATGTCTGGTACCACCAAGCCATGGCGACCGTTTCCACGCAGTGCGAACCGGAGATCGTGGACGCCGAGGATCCCCTGTTCATCCTCTATACCTCCGGTTCCACCGGCAAACCCAAAGGCGTAGTGCACACCACCGGTGGCTACCTAGTCTATGCCGCTATGACGCATCAATACGTGTTCGACTATCATGACGGCGAAATCTACTGGTGCACCGCTGACGTCGGCTGGATCACCGGCCACACCTATCTGGTCTACGGCCCCCTGTGCAACGGAGCGACCACCCTCATGTTCGAAGGGGTACCCACCTGGCCGGAAGCTGACCGCTTCTGGCAGGTGGTGGACAAGCACCGGGTCAACATCTTCTATACCGCCCCGACCGCGATCCGGGCTCTGATGCGCTGCGGCGACGCCTACGTCAAGCGCACCTCGCGCCGGTCGCTGCGCATTCTCGGCAGCGTCGGCGAGCCGATCAATCCGGAGGCGTGGGAGTGGTACTACCACGTCGTAGGCGAAGGCCGTTGCCCGATCGTCGACACCTGGTGGCAGACCGAAACCGGCGGGATCCTGATCACCCCCTTGCCCGGCGCCACCCCCTTGAAACCCGGTTCGGCTACGCTCCCCTTCTTCGGCGTCGAACCAGTGATTTTAGATGACAAAAATAACGAACTTCAAGGACCGGCGGACGGGGTGCTTGCCATCAAACGCTCCTGGCCCGGCCAGGCGCGCACTTTATACGGCGACCATAAAAGATTCATAGAAACCTATTTCAAGCCTTTTGCGGGCCACTACTTCACCGGCGACGGCGCCCGCCGAGACGTGGACGGTTATTACTGGATCACCGGCCGGGTAGACGACGTGCTCAACGTCTCCGGCCATCGGCTAGGCACCGCGGAAATCGAAAGCGCTCTGGTGCTCCATCCGGACGTCGCCGAAGCCGCCGTGGTGGGTTATCCGCACCCTATCAAAGGTCAGGGAATCTATGCCTATGTGATTCTGAAAGCGGGGGCGAGCGAAAGCGATGCGCTCCTACAGGCATTGATCGACCAGGTAGCCCGCGAGATCGGCCCCATCGCCAAGCCGGACGTGATCCACTTTGCTCCGGACCTTCCCAAGACTCGCTCCGGCAAGATCATGCGCCGGATCCTGCGCAAGATCGCCGCAGGGCAAATCGACGACTTGGGGGATACCTCCACCTTGGCCGATCCGTCCGTGGTCGAGCGGTTGATCGAAACCTGCGCCTTAAGGCAAGGATAGCGAATCGTTCAGATTTCCTGGAACCTCGCCACATTCATGGCGAGGCGGCGCTTTTCTGCCTCTTCCAGCTGAACCAGGTTGGTGAGAACTTCCTGCACGTGGGGATCGTCGATCTCGTTCAATGACTCTCGGTACAGTTCGATCAGGGCGTCCTCAAACTCCATCACCACTTTGACGATCTCTTCCAGAGACATATTGGGATGGAGGGTTACTGCCTCAAGTGTCTTTTCGATTCTGGAATCCGGCGGATAGGGCAGCCACAGCTCCAGAATATGCTTTTGCGTCTCCTGTTCGAATCTGGCAAGATGTTTGGCAAGTTCCTCCTCGTGGCGCTTGAGATACTCCAACAATAGCTTCAGGCGAGCATTTTGCTCATCCTCTTCGATCCTTTCCGCCAGCGCTTTCAGCTTGGCGTGCAGGTATTTGCCGTACTCCAGGACATCCCTGACTTGTTTGAATTTATGCGGTTTTTCTACCATTGCTTTTCCTCAAACGCAGCATTTGATCCGTTCCAAAGATGCCCCGACTGCCCGGCTCCAGCCCAGCTAGACTGGACGACCGGCATCAGGGTACAAGCTTTATGATATAATAAATCGTTATTATCCATCTAACCGAATCACATCCTCCATGCCCCAGTACAAACTGACCCATCTGAAGGAACTGGAAGCAGAGAGCATCTATATCATCCGCGAAGTGGCAGCCGAATTCGACAACCCGGTGATGCTCTACTCCATCGGCAAGGACTCCTCGGTAATGCTGCATCTGGCCAGAAAAGCGTTTTATCCCGGCAAACCCCCATTTCCCTTGATGCACGTGGACACTACCTGGAAATTCCGCCAGATGTACGAATTCCGTGCTAAGATCGCGCAGGAATTCGACCTGATCGTCTACAAGAACCCGGAAGCTGAGGCGCTTGGAATCAACCCTTTCGACCACGGCAGCAAAAAACACACCGATATCTGGAAAACCGAGGGGCTCAAACAGGCCCTCACCAAGTACGGTTTCGATGCCGCCTTCGGCGGCGCCCGCCGCGATGAGGAGAAATCCCGCGCCAAGGAAAGGGTCTATTCCTTCCGCGACCGCCATCATCGCTGGGACCCAAAAAATCAACGCCCGGAACTGTGGAACATCTACAACGGCAAGATCAACAAAGGTGAAAGCATCCGCGTCTTTCCCCTGTCCAATTGGACTGAGCTGGACGTTTGGCTTTACATCTATCTGGAGAACATCCCCATCGTCCCGCTGTATTTTGCCAAGGAAAGGCCGGTCGTCTGGCGCGACGGCACCTGGATCATGGTCGACGACGAGCGCATGCGCCTCCATCCTGGGGAGGCCCCGCAGATGAAAATGGTCCGCTTCCGCACCTTGGGCTGCTATCCTCTGACCGGAGCGATCGAATCCAGTGCCACCACCCTGCCCGAAATCATCCAGGAGATGCTTTTGGCCCGGACCTCCGAGCGCCAGGGCCGCCTCATCGACCACGACCAGGTCGGCTCCATGGAAGAAAAGAAACGCGAAGGCTATTTCTGAAAAACCCACAGCAAATTCCACCCCATGTCGAACGAATCCCTGATCCGGACGGACATTGAAGCTTATCTGCATCAGCACGAACACAAGGAACTGCTGCGCTTTCTCACCTGCGGCAGCGTGGATGACGGCAAGAGCACCTTGATCGGACGCCTGCTCCACGATACCCAGATGATCTACGAGGACCAACTCCAAGCGCTCAAGAAAGACAGCGATCGGCTGGGCACTACCGGCGGGGAACTGGATCTGGCCCTGCTCGTGGACGGCCTCCAGGCCGAGCGCGAGCAAGGGATCACGATCGATGTGGCCTATCGCTACTTCTCCACCTCAAAGCGCAAGTTCATCATCGCCGACACCCCAGGTCACGAGCAGTATACCCGTAACATGGCGACCGGCGCCTCGACCTGCGATCTGGCGGTGATTTTGATCGACGCCCGCAAAGGCGTGCTGACTCAGACCCGGCGCCACAGTTTTATCGTCTCGCTGCTCGGGATCCGGCACATCGTGGTCGCGGTCAACAAGATGGATTTGGTGGATTACCGCCAGCAAGTGTTCGAGCGGATCTGTCACGATTACCTGGCATTCGCCGAAAAGCTTCAGATCCCGGATATCCGCTTTATCCCCCTCTGTGCCCTCAAAGGCGACAACGTGGTGGAAAAAAGCCAAAACACACCTTGGTATCAGGGCTTGACTTTGCTCGAAGTGCTGGAGACGGTGGAGATCGCCAAGGACAAAAATCTTAGCGACCTGCGCTTTCCGGTTCAGTACGTCAACCGTCCTCACCCGGATTTTCGCGGTTTCAGCGGGACACTGGCGGCCGGAATCGTGCGCGTGGGGGATGAGATCGCAGTGCTGCCTTCAGGGCAAACTAGCCGAGTCAAACAAATCGTGACCTACGACGGCAACCTGCAAGAGGCCTTCCCGCCGCAGGCAATCACTTTGACCCTGGAGGACGAGATCGATGTCAGCCGCGGCGACATGATCGTGGGCAAAGGCAATCTCCCCCAGGTAGCCGATCGCTGCCAAGCTCACATCGTCTGGATGGCGGAAAAGCCCCTGATCCCGGGCCGCCAATATTACCTCAAGCAAGCCACCCGCACCGTCACCGGCTCGGTAGCTAGGATTGTCCACCGCACCGATATCAACACGCTGGAGGAAACCCCCGCCGATCAGCTCCAAATGAACGAGATCGGCCTGTGCGAGATGGCTTTCAACCCTCCGCTGGTGTTCGATCCTTATCAAAACTGCAAAGGGACGGGGGCCTTTATCCTGATCGACCGGCTCACCAACGCTACCTGTGGCGCCGGGATGATCTTCAAAGTTGCCGAGGACGAAGGCAGCCGCCGCCCGGTGACCCCGCAGGAACGCGCTGTCCGTTTCGGCCAGCGGGCAGGCATCGTCTACCTGACCGGCAGCAGCGCCCTGGATCTGGCTTACCGTCTGGAGCGACGCCTGTTCGATACCGGTCACGCCGCAACCGTGCTGGACGAGCAGATCCTGCCGGAAACCAGTCCTAATGTCGCGCGCGCCCTCACACACGCCGGCCTGATCGTGCTGTGGCCACAGGCCGCCGGACGCTTGCCCCCGGCAGAGGGCCTGGTTTTGGACGCCGACCAACTGGATCTGGAGCAAGCCTTAACGTATCTTAAGGCGGAGCAGATCCTGTCCTAGGCCGCCAAGACCAAACGCGGCGCCGGTGATGGCGCCATCCGGCAACGGTGGTCCGAGTGCCGATCCTAACCTCGATCGCCCCATCGTAGGCGGTGTTGAAAACCTGGGCCTTGAACTTGCGGTAGCGATCTACGACCTTAGGTCGCGGAAAACCGAAGCGGTTGCGGTAACCACTAGAGATCACCACATATTCTGGTTGCACTGCCCGCAGCAACGGCCAGGAGGAGCTTGTGGCGCTGCCATGGTGGGGAGCGATCAAGACTGAAGCCTTCAAGGCCTCCCCGTAGCGGGCTACCAAGGCGGTTTCCCCCGCCTGTTCCAGATCGCCGGGAAGGAGGACAGCACCTGCTGCGGTTTCGACCTTCAGCACGCAGGAACGGTCGTTTTCGCTTTCGGTCGACGTCGGCCCTGCCTTCTCCGGCCAGAGCACGGCGAACCCCACCCCATCCCATTCCCAGCCCTGCCCTGATTGGCACGGTGCTGCGCCAAAGCTGGAGAACTGCGCCGCAGCGCTGGTCAGGATGCGGGCCGGAAAGCGCTGCATCAGCCCCGCCAGGCCGCCGCTGTGATCCGAATCGCCATGGCTGACTAGGATCAAATCCAGTCGCCTTCGCCCGGACTGCTTAAGGAACGGGGCGATGATCTCCCCCCCGGCATCGAAGCTTTCCCTGAAAGCGGGGCCAGTATCGTATACGAGAACGTGGTTTTTGGTTTCTGCCACCACCGCCAGACCCTGCCCTACATCCAATACAGTCAGCCAGGCTTCACCTGGCTTCGGCCGCGGCAACGGCGTCCACACCATGGGCAGGAGCAATACCGCCCCCAGCCAGCGCCCAGGCAATCCTCGCGGAGCCAGGAGCCACCCTATCCCCAGCAGGGCCAGCGGCAGGCTCCAGCCAGGCGGAGGCGGCAAGGGCCAGGCCCCATCGTGGCAGCCGGCCAACCAGGCCAACGCTGGCCAAAGCCAATCCAGCATCCAGACTGGCACTGCCAGTAGCATCAAGGCCAGGGCGGGCGCTACAAGCGATAAACCGCAGCTCAACAATACCCAAGGCACCACCCCGAAAGTTACCAGCGGCACCGCTGCCAGGTTTGCCAAGGGGGCGCTCCAGCTCACCTGCTGGAAGAAAAAAATCAACCACGGCGCAAGCCCCGCCAGCAGGTATCCCTGCACCCTCAGCCAGACCCACCGCGGGGTCTTAAGGCGTCCGCCAACGGCGTATAGGATCCAGGCCACCGCCCCGAACGACAGCCAGAAACCAACCGTGATCGGTGCCAGGGGGTCGAGCAGGCATACTCCCACTAGGGCCGCCCCAAGCGCCTGCCCTGGACAAAGTCGCCGGCGCCAGAGCAAAGCCCACAGCCCGGCGCACAACATGATCAAAGCCCGCTGGGTCGGCACCGAAAACCCGGCCAGGGCGGCATACCCGACCGCGCAGGGCAGTGCCAGCAGGGCACCGGCCTGATCGGCTCCCAGCCGCCAATGCCCGAACCAAAGCCACGCCTTGCGCCCCAGCCAGAACATCAGCCCGGCCACCATCCCGATGTGCAGGCCGGAGATGGCTACCAAATGGGCGGTACCGGTGCGGCGCAGGGTCTCCCATTGATCCTCGCCGATCCCCTCCTGGACCCCCACCGCCAATGCTTTCAGGACCCCCCGATAGGGCGATTCGGCTAGCCCAGAATCGATGAAATCTGCGATCCTCTGGCGCCATCCGGCCAAGCCTGAACTTTCAGCCAAGCGGCGGTTCGGCCCCTGCTGGCGCACATAGCCCGCCGCGCCGATGCGCCGGGTGAACAGCCAGCGTTCGTAATCGTCACCCCCGGGATTGGCAAAACCATGCGGGCGTTTCAGACGAACCTTAAGCTGCCAGCGCTCACCCGCCTTGAGCATCGGACCGTCGTACCAACTCAAACGGATCCGCGCCGGCAAGACCCCTTCTAATGGCCGGCTTTCCACCTGGAAATCGAAACGCCACCCCCACGATCGCTTGACCGGTAGGTCCTCAATCCGTCCGGTAACAATCAGATCACGTCCTTCCAGGGCGGGATCCAAAGGCTGCCAATGCCAATTGATATAGGCTGAAGCCCAGACAAAACCCAGCATCATCCAAGCCGGACACCAAGCGCGCCGCCAGAGCAAAACCAGCCCACCTCCTGTCCCCGCTGCTAGCCAGCCCCAACCCGGCGGCTCAGGCAGCAAGAATACCCCCATCCCTCCGCTCAGGAAGCTCAGTCCCGCCCAAAGCATAAAACTTCTTGATCCAGGTAAAGTTAGGAATTGCTAAAATGATTATGGCCAATTTGAGTGGATTCACCGCCGGATTGGCCTTGCCTGATAAACTGTTTCGAAATTAGTTATGCCCAAAAAATTTATCCAGCGCTTCCTGCCCGAACACCACGTCATCAAAGAGCACAAACATTTGCAATTCCTGGGTGAACACCTGCACAATCCCAACCTGTGGCACTTAAACCGCCACTCGGCGGCGTTGGCTTGTGCGGTAGGATTTTTCACCATGTACCTGCCGATCCCTGGGCAAATGATCGTGGCCGCAGCCCTAGCCTTCCTGACCGGAGCCAATCTGCCCCTGTCGGTGGTCTTAGTGTGGATCACCAACCCATTGACGTGGGGACCGATGTTCTACCCGGCATACAAGCTTGGAGCGTGGTTAGTGGGCACCGAGAAGGAGATCCACCCGGACAAGTTCAACCTGCTGCATGAGATGGGGGACATCTTTTGGCCGCTGCTTACCGGCAGCCTGATCTTTGGAATTATCCTGGCAGCCCTCGGCTACGTGGGGATGCAGGCAGCATGGCGGTGGGTGACGGTCAAACGCTGGCGCAAACGCCAGCAGCGCAATCAATCGGCAGGATAGAGGCGACCGTCTTCTAGTTTGAGCACCGTCTCCATCCGATCGGCCAAATCCCGGTCATGGGTGACGACCAAAAAACTGATTCCGAACTCCCGGTTCAACTCCAACATTAGCTGATATACCCGGGCGGCGGTCTTGCGGTCCAAGTTGCCGGTCGGTTCATCCGCCAGCACGCAGCGGGGGTGGGTCACCATGGCCCTGGCCACCGCGGCGCGCTGGCGTTCCCCGCCGGATAGCTCGCCAGGCTTGTGATCCAGGCGACTTTCCAACCCCACTCGCGTCAGGATCTCCATCACCCGGCGCCGCGCCTCGGCAATGGCGGTCCCCCCGATCAAGAGCGGCATGGCCACATTCTCCAGAACGGTGAACTCCGGCAGCAGGTGATGAAATTGATAGACAAACCCCAATGTCCGGTTGCGTCTGTGACTGAGCTGGCGCTCACTCAAGCGGCCGATATCGGTACCTTCCCAAAACACCTGGCCGGCATTGGAGCTTTCCAACCCCCCGAGAAGATGCAGCAAGGTACTCTTGCCCGAGCCGGAAGCTCCCATGATGGCAATCCGCTGCCCAGGCGCCACCTCCAGATCGATCCCTTTGAGCACTTCCACTGCCAGTGGCCCCTGCTGAAACTGTTTGACCAGGCCGCGGCAGGACAACACCGGCATCTCATTCATAGCGCAGTTCCTCGGCTGGCTTAACCTTGGCGGCATGCCAGGCGGGGTACAAGGTCGCAAGCAGGGTCAGCAAGAAAGCCATGCCGCTGATGCGCCAGACATCCTCCCAATGGAGTTCCGAAGGCAATTCGCTGATGTAGTACACGTCGGCGGCCAGAAAATGCACCCCGAACAGCCGCTCGATGGCCGGGACCAGGGTCTCCACGTTCAGTGCCAACGCCACCCCGCCGACCACCCCGGCCAGGGTACCCACCAGGCCGATGATCGTGCCCAACAGGATAAACACCGCCATCACCGCTGCCGGCGTTATCCCCTGGGTGCGCAGGATGGCGATGTCGGCGCGCTTGTCGGTGACCACCATAACCAGGGTGGAAACGATGTTGAACGCCGCCACCGCGACGATCAGGAGCAAGATGATGAACATCACGGTTTTTTCCATTTGGATAGCTTTAAAAAAATTGCTATGCAGGCGAGTCCAATCTGTCACGAGATACTCACCGCCCAGCCTGAAGGTCAACGACTGCGCCGCCTGCGGCGCGGCGAACACATCGTCCAGCTTCAGCCTGAGGCCGCTCACCGCCCCTTCCAGGCGCAGCAGCTTGGTCGCATCTTCTAGGTGTACCAGGGCCATGTTGCGATCGTATTCATACATGCCGACCTCGAACACCCCCACCACGGTAAAGCGCTTCAAGCGGGGTAGGATTCCTGCCGGCGTGGTGGTCAACTGGGGGGTGATCACGGTGACTTTGTCTCCCAACCAGACCCCCAAGTAGCGCGCCAGTTCAGCCCCCAGGATGATCCCATATTCTCCAGCCTTAAGCGCTTCCAGGTTACCAGCGGTGACCCGTTCGACCACCGCTGAGACCTGATGCTCGCGCTCCGGCAGAACACCGCGCAGCATGGTGCCTGATACCCGCCGTTCGAAGGTGACCATCACCTGGCCTTCGACAAACGGCGCGCTGCCCATGATGCGCGGCCAGCCGCGCAAACGTTCAGCCACAGCTTGCCAAGCATAGAGCCTGCCGTCAAAACCCGTCACCGTGACATGGGAGGTCATCCCCAGGATGCGCCGACGCAGTTCCGACTCGAAGCCGTTCATCACCGAGAGCACGGTGATCAAGGCCGTCACTCCTAGGGTGATGCCCAAAACCGAAGTCAGGGTGATAAAGGAAATGAAATGCGTGCGTTTTTTCGCCCGGGTATAACGCAAGGCGAGATAGAGAGGCAAAGGTTTGAACATGCGCTAAGATTTTTTTTGGCAAGCGGGGCAAATGCCGTACAAGGTGAGACTATGGTCCTGGAGTTGATAGTTCAGATCCGCGGCGATTTTCTGCTGACGCTGTTCGATCGGTTCGTCCTTGAACTCATCCACACGACCGCACTTGAGGCAGACGATATGATCGTGGTGACTACCCAAGTTGAGCTCGAACACGGAATTGCCACCCTCGAAATAGTGCCTTCGGACAAGACCTGCCGCCTCGAATTGGGTCAACACCCGATAGACCGTAGCCAGGCCGATCTTCTCGCCTTCCTCGAGCAGGATTTTGTACACGTCTTCGGCGCCCAAATGATGTTGGGAGCCCTGTTGCCGCTCTAAAATCTCCAGAATCTTCATCCGCGGCAGGGTCACTTTGAGACCGACGTTTCTGAGATCTTGCGATTCCACAGCATCTCCTCTAGATAGCATGTTCGCGGCGCACCCTCCGATGCAAGCTCGATGGTGATCGAGTATCATTTCCCTGGGGCCAATGAATTAAAAATCAATGCGAAAGCATCTCATCCTTATTACTTACTTTGCAAGTCTGAATTTGACCGGCTGCGTGTACCGAATCGACGTTCAACAGGGCAACGTCGTCACCCAGAAACAGGTCAACCAGCTAAGGCCAGGCATGACTTTAAATCAAGTCCGTTATATCCTGGGGACACCTTTGCTAAAGCATCCTTTCCAGCCCAAACGCTGGGATTACCTCTATAGTTTCCAAACCGCCGGCGGTGCCCGCCAGGTACAGCGCCTGACGCTGGTATTCGATGGCGATGACCACCTTTCGGGCTTACGCGGAGATTTTCGCCCGCATCCTGAAGCTGGTCTTCAGGCGCCTGAGGTGACCACTATCGAGGTCCCCGCGCGTAAGATCGAAACCGGCATTTTCGAGATGATTGGCGATCTGCTGCGGAATCTGTTCCGCTAGCGGTGCACCCTCCGCCTACGCGCTTGCTTGGGATCTGTGGCGAGCGGTCGATAGATCTCAACCCGGTCGCCAGCTTTAAGCTTCCGGTCCAGCCGACACACGCGACCAAAAATCCCGACCTTGACGGTGGTCTGATCGATCTGGGGAAATTCCTTGAGGATTCCGCTGGACTCTAGCGCCTGACCCACGGTCATCCCGGCCACAAACGGAACCTCGATCGCGCGCTGCATCTCGGGCAGCGCATATACCACCTCTATCACTTCAGTCATATAAGACTTTTGCCCGCTGAGTAAAAGCACTTACCAGAGTCTCGCAAATTTGATTGAATACTGCCCCAAAAGCCATGCTCCCCAGACGGGAGGAGATTTCGAACTCCAGGTCCAGGGTGATCTTACTGGCATTCTCCCTCAAGGGTTGGAAACGCCAGGTGCCTTCCAGATGGCTGAATGGACCACGCAGCAGGGTCATGTGGATCTCCCTTCCCGGCCGATTGAAGTTACGCGTGGCGAAAATTTGGCGAAATGCACCGCGGGCGATCTCTAGCTCTGCCTCCACCACGTCTCCCTCACGCCTCAGTACCCGGCTGGTGCGACACCAGGGGAGAAACTCCGGATAAGCTTCGATGTCATCCACCAATTCGAATACCAAATCAGCCCGATAACAGATCAAGGCACTTTTATGAATCTTCATAAAATCCCGCTGGCTTTCTACGCTCCACAGGCAGGCAAGCAGTTGAGATAAAATAACAAAATTATGGCTGGCAAGAAAAACAAACCGACCGAAAATAACGTGATCGCCGTCAACCGACAGGCCCGGCACGACTATTTCATCGAAGCAAGCTTCGAGGCAGGCCTGGTGCTCGAAGGCTGGGAAGTCAAAAGCTTGCGCGCCGGGCGGGTTAACCTGAAGGAAAGCTATGTGCTGCTCAAAGACGGCGAAGCTTGGCTTTTCGGCGCCCACATCTCAGCTTTGGCTTCGGCTTCCACCCATGTCAATCCGGATCCCACCCGCACGCGCAAGCTCCTCCTCCACAAACAGGAACTGAACCGATTGATCGGCCAGGTAGAGCGGCGCGGCTATACTCTGATTCCTCTGACACTGTACTGGAAGAAGAATCGGGTCAAGCTGGAGATCGGCCTGGCGAAAGGCAAGAAGCTCTACGACAAACGCGCCACCGAAAAGGAGCGCGACTGGCAGCGGGAGAAACGGCGCCTCCTCAAGACCGCGATTTGATCTCAGCCGGCCCTGAACAGCGCCCGGGCCACCACCTTGCGCCCTTCCTCCCACACCAGGATCGAGCTGGCCACCCCCAGCGCGATCAGCCATTGCTGAGCGCTCAGGGGCACAGTTTGGAACAATACACGCATGGCGGGAACGGAAACCGCCGCCCACTGCAAGCCTACCACGCCGAACAACGCTCCCCACAGCCATCGATTGCGCAATGAATGAATCGAAAAAACGCTCTGCTGGGAAGAGCGGATGTTGAGCACATTGATCACCTGAAACAGCACGAAGGTCGTAAAAGCTAGGGTCAAGACGTTTTGCGAAGGGAAGCGTGCCATTCCCCACCAGAGAACGCCCAGGGTTCCGGCCAGCATGATCAAACCCAGCATCAGCAGATGAGCGGTGCGGACCCAATTCAAGATGGACGCAGTGGGCTTGCGCGGAGGAACGTCCATGATCGCGGGCGGAGAAGGATCCACGCCCAGGGCCATCGCCGGGGGGCCATCCATGATCATGTTGATCCACAGGATTTGGATCGGATGGAAGGGGATGGGAAGCCCCGCAAAAGGCGCGGCGAACAAGGTCAAGACCGCACCGAAGTTGGTGGAAAGCTGAAATCGCACGAATTTGAGGAGGTTGTCGTAAATCGTTCTGCCCTCGCGGACCGCGGCAACGATGGTGGCAAAATTATCGTCGGTCAGGACCATGACCGACGCTTCGATCGCCACGTCGGTCCCCGTTTGCCCCATCGCCACACCGATGTCGGCGGTTTTCAGGGCAGGTGCATCGTTCACCCCATCACCGGTCATCGCCACGATGTAACCGCGGCGCTTGAGGGCCTTGACGATACGCACTTTCTGCTCCGGGCTGGTACGGGCGAACACCGCGATAGACTCGACTTTCGAGGCGAGCGTATCCTCGTCAAGAGACGCCAGTTCCGAGCCGGTCAAAAGCGTGCCCGACAACCCAAGCTCGCGGGCGATCGCGGCGGCGGTGGCGGGCTGATCGCCGGTAATCATCTTGACCTGGATTCCGGCCCGCCGGCATAGATCGAGCGCGTGTTTGGCCTCGGGCCGGGGAGGATCCATCAAACCCACCCACCCAATCAGGGTCAAGTCCTGGACATACGGAAACAAATCGGCTTCGGGATCGAATTCCAACAAGCGGCGACTGGCCACCGCCAATACCCGAAGCCCGCGATCAGCCAAGGCTTGGTTGGCCCCCCACCAGGCGGATCGGCACGCATCGGTCAACGGCTCAATACCCTCCTCCGTGAGGACAGAAGAACATCGCGCCAGAACCACCTCTGGAGCACCCTTGACCGCCGCGTAGACCGACCCCCGTCCATTCCGATGAAAAGTCGCCATGAACCTGTAGTCGGTGTCGAAGGGAATCTCGGCAATCCGGGGCCAATCCCGCCGCAATGCGGCCCGATCCTGGCCGGCCTTATCGGCAAGCAGGCTCAAGGCGGCTTCCATCGGATCGCCGATGACTTTGCCTTGGTCGAGCTTGGCATCGTTGCACAATACCAGCGGAAGGATCAGCGGAGTCAAATCCGTCTCTGGCCCCGATTCTGGGGCGATTTCCCCCTGGGGACGATATCCTTGCCCGCTGATGCGCCAATAACGCCCCCGATAAAACGCCGCTCTGACGGTCATCTGATTGAGGGTCAAGGTACCGGTTTTATCGGTACAGATCACATTGGTGCAGCCCAAGGTCTCCACCGCGGCCAGGCGCTTGACGATCGCTCGCTGCATCGCCATCCGGCGTAATCCCAGCGCCAGGGTGACGGTCACCACCGCCGGCAGTCCTTCCGGAATCGACGCCACCGCCAAAGCCACCGCAGTAAAGATCAGCTCCATCCAGGGCTGGCCGCGCAGCCATCCGCCGATCCCCATCACCAGGACGACGGCTCCCGCAAGCCATGCCAGGCGAGTACCCAGGCGGTCCAGTTGCCGCTGCAAGGGGGTCGGCTCGTCTTCCGCCTCGGCCAATATTTCCGCCAGCCGACCGATCTCGGTTTGCATGCCGACCGCAGTCACCAACATCTCCGCTCGTCCCCGGGTGATACTGGTGTTCATATACAGCATGTTGGATCGATCGGCCGGCAAGGCGGACTCGGAAACCACCCCAGCCTCCTTGGCCACCGGTTGGGACTCGCCGGTGAGGGAGGATTCGTCAGCCTGCAAGTTATGGGCCCGCAGGATTCGGCCATCGGCCGGCACCCGATCGCCGGCCTCCAAGATCACGATATCTCCAGGAACCAGGTCCGTGGCCGGAATCATCGTCACCTTGCGCGCCCGACGTACTTCAGCTTGGAGAACCAGTTTATTTTTCAGCAAGCTCAGGGAACGTTCGGCCCGATGTTCCTGATAAAACCCCAAGTTGGCATTGATAAATACCACGCCCAGGATGACCCAGGCGTCCTTCAGATCCCCCACGATCCAGGCCAGCACGGAGGCGCCGATCAAAATCAAAATCAACAGGCTTTTGAATTGGCGCAGAAACAACACCCATAACGGCGTCGGAGGGGATTCGTAGAATTCATTCGCGCCGTAGCGGCGCCGCCTGACGACAACTTCCTTTTCATCTAGACCTGCTTCGGGATCAACCTCCAACGCCTCCAGCAGGCGCTCGATCGGCATGGCATGCCAGGGAGCGGCCTCCGCCTCAGCGGCATCGGAATGGCGCTTCGATCGACGCCACCGATAACACCACCAAAGAAAAGCGCCGACACTGCCCAGCAGCAACAAAGCGACCATGACCGGCCAATACGGACCCACCCTCCCTTGGAGGAAAGCGGGAAGCGCCATCCAGGATGGATCATCAAAAATCGTTCTCACCACCCCAGGCAACCAGTTGGATGGAGTTTTGCACGAAGAGACCGGAGAGAGCACATACCGAGTACGATACCCCCCCGCATTCGAAATAACTAACGGTCAGTCTTTGCCGGGAACGGAGTGGGTCTCGGCCGCCACCTCAACCAACCGGAACGAGGCATTGCGCAATTGCTTTAGGACAACCATCTCCACTACCGCTGCCCCTCCCTGAGTGAGCACGGTCTCAAAATCCTCCCAATAGGTGACCTGCCCGAAGTGAATGGTCGTAATCCGATGCAGCATCGGCTTGATTTTTTCAATCAAGCGGGAACGTCGTTCCTGGAAAGTCTGGGTAAAGAATATCTTGCCCTCGGGTTTGAGTTGGCTTAGGACATGACCCAATGCACTGACCGGATCGGGAAGCAACATGAAACTGCCGCTGAAATAAACCGCATCGTACGGTCCCCCCTGATGGTCATAGACCGATTCCAACCGGACCTGCACGTTTTCGGTAAGGCCTGCCTTAGCCAGGGCTTTGGTGCAACGCTCGAGATAGTCAGCATCGATGTCCAATCCCAAAATACGAAGATCCTTGCGCCGGATCAGATCGGCATTGGCGACCACCGCGCCGCCGGTACCTATCCCTACATCGAGCACCTCAGCGCGGTCAGGCAGGCGTTCTAGAACTGCACGATACCAGTTGATGGTGAGCTTGGCAAAGGTATGATCGTAGATCATCCCCCTAAGGGTACTGATCAGGCTGTTGCGGGAAATGGAGATTTCGGCTTGCAAATTGGCGTTCATGGCAGTCTTTGTTTTAATTATGATCACAGACCTGCCGAAGTATACTTATCCTGCCCTGGACTGACAAAAGTTCTTGCGCATCGCGCACCATTCCCCTCCTCGCGAGCGGGGTCTAGGCGGGGTTCTCCAGCTTCAACCCCGGAACAACCACCGAAATACCTCCTCGAATTGGATTGCCACTTCTTCCAGAACCTCGGGTAGAGATGAGGTTTCCAGGTGGAGAAAGGCCATAAGCGGAGCCAAAGATGGCTGAATCTGCCCCAATTGCTCCGGTTTTTCGATCTCCGCCAGGCTGAGCCGGCTGGCCAGGGTCACCAGGCCGGTTTCCCGGGAGAAAGATCCAGCCTCCTGGGGAGACCCATGCCAGCGCAAAGTGGCGCCGAATACTTCTGGCAAGCGCCAGCGATGGGCGAGCTCGGCGGCCAGCTGGTAATGGTCGAAACCATAGGTCTGACGCTCCGCCTGGATTTCCTCAATCCCCTCAGCCTCGGCCAGGAGAATCGCCGCGCGGGCCAATTCCGGGATTTTGGCATAAATAACCAAACGCCCGACCTCATGCAACAGGCCGCAGGTGAAAATCGACTTAAGCTCCCTGCCTTGCGGATGACGGCGACCGAGCGATTTGGCAAGCAGCCCGCAGCGAACGCTGACACGCCAGAATGCACGCATCTCCATCAACCGGTTGGGCAGACGGCTGAAACGCTCGACTACCACAGTAGCCAAAATCAGATCGCGCAGTTCATGCAGGCCGAGCATGGAGATGGCACGGGAGATAGAGGTGATCTGAGCCGGAAATCCATAGAAGGCACTGTTGACCAAACGCAGCAAACGTGCCACCAAACCAGGATCGTGTTTGATCACTTGTTCTGCGTCATGAACGGTTTTGGTGGGATCATCCAGGATTTCGCTCACCTTCAGAAAAATTTCCGGAGGCGATGCCAGCTTCACCTCGCCTGCCAGCAAGGTGTCCACAGTGATCACCGCTTTCCCACCCAGCCCGATTGCCATGACACGATTGTCGTCAAAGGTTAAGATTGATGTTATAAGAATGCGTTCAATTGATGGCTTGCTTTAAAAATAAGCTATACATTACAAAAAAACCAATGCAATCGAAGCTATTGAGCGCTCGCAAGCTATGACCGCCTCCAATCCGTTCGACCAAGCCATCATCGTCGCAGAGCCCAATGATCACCACCGGCATCAGATAGAAACCATCCTGTCCCAACACGATTTTCAGCAGATTCATTGCGCCGCCGATGGCGGAGGCCTGCGCAACCTTCTGAAAAACCTCCAGAAGGATTTTGCCAATCTCGGCTTGATCATCCTGAGCGACCGATTACCTGATTGCCAAGTCGTTGAATTGTGTCGGGCATTAGTTGACGAGCACAGCGAATTCAAACTACCGGTCATCATTCTGCTGGACCACCCGCCGGCCGATCCTTCCCAGCTTCAGGCATTGCAATCCCTTAAAGCCTATGGCGTCATTTTGGTAGAAAAGCCGATCCGGGCTCAGGATTTCATGCCGCTGGTTTACCTGGCTTTGGTGCTCAAACGCGAGCGAAGCCGGCTGTATACGCTCGAGGAGCAAATGCTGACCGAACTGGCCGAGCACAAGATTCTCGAAGCCAGGCTCAAATATTTGATCCTCCACGACGAACTGACCGGCATAGGCAACCGCCGCAGCCTGGAGCAAATCCTGCAACTGGCCATCCACCACTGTCAGGCTTACAGACAGGAAAGCGCCCTGCTCTACCTGGATGTCGACCGCTTCAATATCATCAACGACATCGAAGGACACGACGCTGGCGATCGCTTATTGGTGGAGTTGGTCAATCTGATCCGTCACACTGGGACTGGCAAGCTTACCATCGCCCGCATCGGTGCCGACGAGTTTTGCATTCATCTTCCCAGTACCAACCAGGAAAAAGCTTTGGAAATCGCGGAAAAAATCCGCCAGGCGGTAGACGAATTTCGCTTTCTGACCCCTAACGACTGCTATCATATTTCCACCAGCATCGGCGTTGCCATGCTGACGCCCGCCCTTAACATCCACCATCCCAATGAATGGATCGCTCAGGCCCATCAGGCCTGCTTCATCGCCAAGGCCCGCGGCCGCAATCTGGTCAACCTGTATGACGCCAAAGACGTGGCCACCACCCATTTCAACGATGTCCGCTGGATCCCTCTGCTGCGCGGTGCACTCAAGCAGGGACACTTCCGCTTAGTCTTCCAGCCGGTCATCCGGTTCAAGGATGGTCTGATCAGCCACTACGAAGTATTGCTCAGGATGCAGGGCGAAGACGGCAAGATCTTCACCCCGGATGTTTTTATTCCGGTAGCCGAACGTATGGGGCTGATTCACAACATCGACATGTGGGTGGTCGAGCATACGATCGACTTTCTTAGCGCATTGCCATCCGACCAAGGCCACGTAGCCCTCACCGTCAATTTATCCGGTCATGCGTTCCAGAACCACCAACTGCTGCCTTTTCTGGAGGAGAAACTGGAATCGACCTGGGTTTCCCCCAAGCGTCTGATTTTTGAGATCACCGAAACTGCCGCCATCGCCAATTTCGAGCGCACCCGGGCGATGATTGCCAAGCTTCGCTCGCTGGGATGCGGTTTTGCCCTGGACGACTTCGGTACCGGTTTCAGTTCCTTCGAATATATCAAGAACTTTCCCGTCGATTACATCAAGATCGACGGTCAATTCGTCCAGAATCTGCCCGATGATGAAACCGATCGGGTCCTGGTCAAGGCGATCGTCGACATCGCCCACAAACTGGGCAAACAAGTGATCGCCGAGTACATCGAGACAGCTGAGGTATTGAACTCATTGAAAAACCTGGACGTAGACTATGGTCAAGGGTTTCTTTTAGGCAGACCGCAGCCCGAGCTGCTTCAAAGCAACATTGTCAAACTGACTCAACTCACCACCGCCAATCCGGACAACCGGCCGTTGTTCAATCACTAATAATCCTTCATGCCTAAACCAGCGCGCAGAAGACGCCGGCCTTTGAACCGGCCCAAACCCCTCAATCCTATGAAAACCTGGCTGAAAAAGACCCTATGGGGGAGCATAGGCTTTGGCCTATTGGCCTTGGCGGTCTACCTCGGCTATTTGGATCACCTCATCCGCCAGCAATTCGAGGGCCGGCGCTGGGCGCTTCCAGCCAGCGTGTACGCCGCGCCCCTGGAGATGTATGCCGGCCTTAAGCTGTCCGCACCGCAATTGGAGGGGCTCCTGAAACAGCTCAATTATCGCTACGATCCCAACTTAAACAGCCAGGCCAGCTACTATCGCCAGAAAACTCAAGTTGCTTTACGTACCCGGGCATTCCACTTTCCCGACGGTTTCGAGCCAAGCTACAAGGTCAGCTTGAGCTTCGAGGACGGGCAACTGGTCAAGCTTTACGACCTCGACCGGAAAACAGAACTGGCCTTGCTGCGCCTGGATCCGATGCAAATCGGCAGCTTCTATCCGGGCCGTAAAGAAGACCGCGTCCTGGTACGCTTGGACGAGGTTCCGCCGCTGTTGATCAAAACCCTGCTGACCGTCGAAGACCGGGATTTCTACGAACATCACGGTGTCTCGCTGCGCGCCATCGCCCGCGCCTTGTGGACCGACCTCAAAGCCTTGAGGCTAGTCCAGGGGGGGAGCACCATCACCCAACAGTTAGTCAAAAATTTCTTTTTGACCCCCAAGCGCAGCCTGTGGCGCAAGGCCAACGAGGCCCTGATGGCACTGATCCTGGAGGCGCGTTATACCAAACATGAAATCCTAGAAGCCTATCTCAATGAAATCTATCTGGGTCAGGACGGCTCCCGCGCCATCCACGGCTTCGCCTTGGCGAGCGAATTCTATTTCAGCCGTCCCCTGGCGGAACTCAAACCTCACCATATCGCCCTGCTAGTCGGTCTGATTCGGGGACCGAACTATTACGACCCCCGCCGCCACCCGGACCGGGCCATCGGGCGCCGCAACCTGGTTCTGGACCTTAGCGCCGAGGAAGGTCTGATCGACGCTGCCACCTTAAACCTGGCCAAACGCCGGCCTTTAGAAGTGACGCCTTACTTCCACCGTCCCAGCGCCCGCCATCCGGCGTTTCTGGACCTGGTCAAGCGGCATCTGGCGCTGGAGTACAAGGAGGAGGACCTCACCTCGGAGGGTTTGAAAATCTTCACCACCCTGGATGTATTCATCCAGGATGCGCTGGAGCAGACCACCAAGACCACTTTGATGCAGCTGGAGAAAGGATACCGGCTTAACCGATTGGAAACCGCAGCGGTCGTCACCCGCCGCGACAGCGGCGAAATCGTAGCCCTGACCGGCGGCCGCGATCCCCGTCAGGCTGGTTTCAACCGCGCCTTGGACGGCGTGCGCCAAATCGGGTCGCTGATCAAACCGGCGGTCTATCTCACCGCTCTAGAACAACCGCAGCGCTACACCGTCATTACCCCGCTGACCGATGCCCCGGTGCAGATCAAAAACTCAGACGGCAGCCTCTGGCGCCCGCAAAATTACGACCGCAAGGTGCATGGCCAGGTACCGCTCCACTGGGCGCTGGCCCAATCCTATAACCTCGCCACCATCCATCTGGGCCTGGAACTGGGTTTGGACCGCGTCGCAAAGACCTGCCGCCGGCTAGGGGTCGACCGGCCACTCGCGCTCTACCCTTCCCTGCTCCTCGGCGCTGCCTCGATGTCCCCCCTGGAAGTCACCCAGATGTATCAGACCCTGGCCAACCAGGGGTTTGCCACCCCCTTGAGGGCTATCCACGCCGTCCTGTCCAACGACAACCGCCCGCTCCAACGCTATCCCCTGACCGTGCAACAGACGGTTGATCCAGCAGCAGTCTATGTACTGAACACCATTCTGCAGGAGGTCGTTGCGCAAGGCACTGCAAGCTCGGCTTACCGCATCCTTCCCCGGACCATCCAGGTGGCAGGCAAGACTGGCACCACCGATGATCTGCGCGACAGTTGGTTTGCCGGTTTCAGCGGAGATTATTTGGCCGTGACCTGGATCGGCCGCGACGACAATTCCCCTACTCGGCTGACCGGCGCCACCGGCGCCCTCCAGATCTGGACCAGATTGATGGCCAAGATCTCCGACCAGTCTTTGCTTTTGAGCCAACCGGAAACGGTGGAATGGATCTGGATCGATCCTGTCACAGGACTTCGGGCGGATGAAAATTGTCCGGGGGCGCACCAATTTCCTTTCGTGCGCGGCTCGGCCCCGACGGAAAGCGCTCCCTGTGCCTCAAGACCGCAGGCGCCTTCGATTCAGCAGTGGTTCGAACGCTTGTTTTAGCGCTTGGCGCGCGCTGCCAACCCCAACACCATGACCGCAGCCCCCACCACCGCCGCCATGAACGCCGTCTGCTTGGAGGCGGCGAACAGATACAAGGCCCCGTAACCACCGATAGCCGCTCCCAGGGCGCTGAAAGCCATCGCCCGCATCACCCGGCACAGGGCACAGTCACGATCGTAACGCTGCATAGCAATCTCCCTCAATTCAGGTCGGCCCCGACCCCCACCGCCCCAAGGCGCTTCAGTTTAGCCATCAGCTGACCGGAAGTGAAAGGGTAGATCACCCCCAACCGCAAACCGCTAAGTTCCAGTCCTTCGGCAATCCAACTATTACAAGTATTGAACAGATGGAACTTTCCTTTCGCCGGATAGAACCAACTGTCTCCGTAAAGGCCCCGCTGCAATGGCTTGACTCTTTGCCCACCGCCTCTCGCAAAACTGGCATGAATATATCGAATCAGCCGCATCCAGGCGCGCAGGTCCAGATCCAAGCGCACCATCTCAAGGCCAGCGAAGGCGGAGGCTGGCGCACCGCGGATGCCAACTACATGGAGGACACTGGCAGTGGGCCACAAAGCAGCTTTCAGGGTCAACCACAGGCCAGGAGCCTCAGTCGGATAATAGTCGACCTCACCCCACCCGATTTCCAGGTAGGAGGCGTATGGAAAATCAGCTTTCTCCGGCACCATATTCACCGGAATATCAGCGCGCCTGACCATCAATCCGGTGTGTTTGCCGTGATTGACCACATAAACAGCCTTGATCGGCCCAGCTTGAACTGCCCAGGGCAAAGGCTCAGGCCCTGCGCATGCGGAAAGCAAAAAAAACAGGGCGACCAAAATCAAAGGCTTTTTTTACCCGACTGAAGGGTGTCCAGAACCAGCCTGGTCAGCATCGCCCCCTGCCCATCGCTGTCATTGAGCGCCGGAATGTAGCGATATCGCTCTCCCCCGGAGCGGATGAAAACCTCACGGTTGGCGACCGCGATCTCCTCCAGAGTCTCCAGACAATCCACCGCAAAGCCTGGGCAGGCCACGTCCACTGTCCGAATCCCTTCCCTGGGCAGAGACTTCAAGACCTCCACACAGTAAGGCTTGAGCCAGTTGGCCGGCCCGAAACGGGACTGAAATACCACCTGCCAATCGGACGGGGCCAGCTCTAGGGCTTCGGCGATCAGACGGCCAGATACCAGGCACTGGTCGTAATAAGGATCGCCCTGAGCGCGGCTTTTCTCGGGCAGGCCGTGGAAGGAAAGCAAAAGCCGCTGAGGGCGGCCGTACTGGCGCCAGAAGGCATCGATCCGCCCCGCGATCGCCTCGATGTAGGCAGGCTCGGCATGATAATCGTTCAAAAAGTAACAAGCTGGCAGATACGACCAGCCGGAAAGCACCTGGCTGAGACGATCGAACACCGCTGCGGAAGTAGTCTTGGAATACTGGGGGTAAAGCGGCAGAACGAAGATTCGCTTTGCCCCCTGCGCTTGCAACGCCTCAAGCCCTGTCTTGAGACTCGGCTCGCCGTAGCACATCCCGACCGCCACCTGCCACCCGTGGGCGATCAGTTTTTGGGCCAGCCGCTGTGTGTACACCAACAGCGGAGAACCCTCCTCTAGCCAGATAGACTGGTACCGCCTGGCGACCCGACGGGCGCGCAGCGGTGCGACCACGGCATAGAGAATCGGCAGCCACAAGGCGCGCGGCAGCGGCACCACCCGCCGATCCCCCAGAAACTCCCTAAGATACCGGCTGACAGCGCCAGGCGTTGGGGCCTTAGGGGTTCCCAGATTGACCAGCAAGATGCCTAACGACATCGGTCAGATCTCACGACCGATGAGATTTAAGAACTCCGAGCGGGTACTGATGCGGTCGCGGAACAACCCCAACATGGCTGAAGTGGTCATCACCGAATTTTGTTTCTCCACCCCCCGCATCATCATGCACAAGTGTTTGGCCTCGATTACCACCGCCACCCCACGCGGCCGAATCGCAGTCTGGATGGCGTCGGCGATCTGCTTGGTCAGGCGTTCCTGGATCTGGAGCCTGCGGGCGTACATTTCAACGATCCTAGCGGTCTTGGAAAGCCCGATCACTTTCCCGGCAGGGAGATAGCCTACGTGGCATTTGCCGATGAAAGGCAAAAGGTGGTGTTCGCATAGGGAATACAATTCGATATCGCGCACGATCACCATGTCCTCGGTATCCGCCTCGAAGATGGCATTGTTGAGGACGTTTTCCAGCGACTGGTGATAACCGCTGTTGAGATAGCGGAAGGCGGCCGCAGCCCGTTTGGGCGTGTCGACCAGGCCTTCGCGGCTGACGTCTTCACCGATCGCTTGAATGAGTGCGGCAAAAATTTCCTCCATTTTCATCCCATCATCCTCGGGAGATTGACACCTTGGATGCTAGTATACCTGGTTTTACTGATTTAACATTGCCGGCTGAGGTTTTAAGCTACCCCCCTCTTCGCCAATTACAGCCAGGAGTCAAACCATGAGCGAACGCATCGTTTTCCGCAGCGGCGAGGCCCTGGTGGCCGGGGGTCCTCCCGGTACCGCCGCCGAACCACAGGTCATCATCGGCGAGCTGGACGGTCCGGTGGGGACTGCGCTTGCCATCCTGACCGGCGATCAGGTGCCGGGACACAGCCGGGGGTTTGTGATCTTAAACCCTGACATTCAGGTGCGCCCATTGACCTTGATGGTCAGCAAGGTGACCGTCAAGGGCAAGATAGCCAAGCGCTATACCAACCTCCTGATGGGCACGGTCCAGGGGGCGATTGCCCACGGCGTTCTGGATGCAGTGCGGGCCGGTGACATCCCCAAGGAAAAGGTCAATGACCTGGGGATCATCGTCTCGGTGTGGCTGAATCCGATGGTTAGCCAAGAAGATTACGAATGCGATCACAAGGCGCTGTTCGAAATCCACCGCCAGGCCACCGCCCAGGCCATTCACAAAGCCATGCACCACCAACCGGACATCGACTGGCTGCTGGAAAACCAGGACAGGATCGTCCCCAACTATTACCAGATGGGAGGGGAAGGCAAACTGTAAACCCGCGTGGCCATCGTCAGATAGCCATGTTTCAGGCATCGTATTTGATGTACTTAAAGCGCGGATCGTCCGGAGTGCCTTCCAAGGCGCTGCCCTCACCCGGCCGCCACATCACCACCTCCTCGATCTTGCTGGCCAGCTCGAAATCCTTGTCGGTGATCCCCTTGGCTGAATGGGTCATGAGTTTTACGATCACAAAGGCGTAGGAGACAGTCAGATCTGGATGGTGGAAAGCCGCCTCCGCCAGATGGCCGATCGTATTGACTACCATCAGCGTCCCCTTCCAGCCTGAGGTCTTGTACTTGCGCCGAATCCAGCCGTTTTCGTAATACCAGTGAGGGAGTTCCTCATGCAGCCGCGCCTTTATTTCTTGTTCGGTGTAAGTTTCTTCAGGTCCGCGCTTGCGCCAACCCATGGTTTGCCTCCGCTGTCCGATTGCCGGAGTAAAACCTACCATCAAACTCAACAATCAAGCAAGCGCTCAGCACGCCTGGCGGATCGCCCAGGCCACCTCAAGCGCCTGGCGGTTTTCCCTGACATCGTGGACGCGAAAGACCTTTACCCCCGCCATCACTCCCAACGCAGTGGTAGCCACGGTAGCGGCTACCAGCTCAGTCGGGTCGGTCACTTCCAGGACCTGACCCATGAAGCGCTTGCGGCTGGTACCCAGAAGCACCGGCCAGCCAGTCGCCACGCATCGGTCCAGATGGGCCAGCAGCTTGAGATTGTCGAGCTTGCGCTTGCCGAACCCGATTCCCGGATCGATCAGAATGTGTGACCGCAAAATTCCAGCCTGCTGCGCCGCCTCGGCGCGTGCTTGCAGAAACTCTAATACTTCTGCCACTACGTCCCGGTAGCTGGGATTGTCCTGCATGGTTTTAGGGCTGCCCTGCATGTGTACGAGCACGATGGGTACTTGGCGCTTGGCCGCAATCTGGAAGATTCCCGGATCGTCGCGCCCGGCCGAGATGTCATTGATGAGGCCGGCACCGGCCGCTAGCGCAGCTTCAGCGACTTCTCCCAAGGTGGTGTCGATACTGATGCAACGGTCGGCAGGAAGTGCTTCCCGAAGCGCTTCGATCACCGGGATCACGCGCCGGATCTGCTCAGCCGCCGTCACCCGTTCGGCCCCGGGCCGGGTGGATTCCCCCCCCACGTCGATGATCTCGGCGCCCTCCTCGGCCAGCTTAAGCCCCTGGACCACCGCGGCGGACACTTGCGCGTACCTGCCGCCATCGGAAAAGCTGTCGGGGGTGACGTTGAGGATACCCATGAGTATGGGCTTGTCCTGTTCGAGCCGCTTAAGGAAACGCATGGCTTGAAATTCGTCCAACATCAGGTAGAGCCGGCTATACCCTTGCGATGATAGCATATAGACACTTTGCTGCTTCCATGCTCTTCCTCTATGACCGAAGCCAGGCGCGAACACATTCTCTTCCTCACCGGCAAGCTGGCGGAAAAGCAGTTACGCCAGACCCTTGAGGCCATGCAGCCGCAGTTTGACTATACTGTCCACCAACTGGGACTGACGGTGGCCGCCCTGATGACTGCCGATATGATTCGCCGCCGTCTCAAAGATACCTTCGGTGCCGATCGGATTTTGGTTCCCGGGCGCTGCAGTGGCGATCTGGGACAGCTATCCCAGGATTTGGGGATCCCGGTCGAACGCGGCCCCAACGAACTCAAGGACCTGCCGGCCTTCTTCGGTCACGAGGCGATCAAACCGGATCTGTCCTGCTATGACATCCGCATCTTTGCCGAAATCACCGAAGCGCCCAACATGCGTCTGGAGCAAATCCTGGCCCAGGCTGACTGGTATCGGCGCCACGGTGCGGACGTCATCGACGTTGGATGTCTCCCCAACACCGCTTTCCCCCACCTGGAGGAGACCATCCAAGCGCTGAAGGGCGAAGGCCATATCGTCAGCATCGATTCCCTCCACCCCAAAGACCTTCTCCGCGGCGGTCGGGCCGGCGCCGATTATCTATTGAGCCTGCACTTAGACACCCTTTGGATCGCCGAGGAAGTAGCCAGCATCCCCATCCTCATTCCCCAGCCCTCCACCGAGCTTGAGACTTTAGACCAGGCGGTGGAGACCCTGGCAAAACAAAACCGCTCCTTTATTCTCGATCCGATCCTGGAACCGATCCACTTCGGGTTCACCGCCTCGATCGTGCGTTACTATGAAACCCGAAGGCGCTATCCCCAAACCGAGATGCTGATGGGGGTTGGAAATCTCACCGAACTGACCCACGCCGACACTGCCGGCATCAACGCCATGCTGCTGGGAATCTGCTCGGAACTGAATATTCGCAACATCCTCACTACCCAGGTCAGCGGCCACTGCCGAAGAGCCGTGCCCGAAGCCGATCTGGCCCGGCGCATTCTTTATTATGCGCGCGAGCACAACACGCTTCCCAAGCACATTCACCCGGGATTGATGAGCCTGCACGAACCAAAGGCCTTGCCGTATAATTTGGACGAGGTAAAAGAATTGGCAGCGATGATCCGCGATCCCAGCTTCCGCATCCAGATCACCGAAGAAGGCATCCACATCTTCAACCGCGACGGTTTTCACTCTGCTACCGACCCGTTCGAGTTGTTCCCTCATTTGGGGGTGGAAAACGACGGCGGGCATGCGTTTTATCTTGGCGCCGAACTCACCAAGGCCCAGATCGCCTGGCAACTGGGCAAGCGCTACGAGCAGGACGAACCCTTGGCGTGGGGCTGCGCGGTAGAGCCAACCAAAACCGAACCGGTCAATCTGCATACCTACAAACCTGCCGGAACGACCTTGCCGCAAAAACCCAAAGGATGATCCTGGAAACCATCGTGACTACCCAAGACCCGTTGGGCCATCCCCATCTCGCCCCCATGGGCGTCCATCCCTGGGAGGAAGGGATGATCATCCTGCCTTTCCGCCCTTCCCAAACTTTGGCCAATCTCTTGGCCACCGGCATGGCGGTGGTAAACGCCACCGACGATGTGCGCATCTTTGCCGGCTGCCTTAGTGGACGCCGAAACTGGCCGCTGGTGCCAGCCGAGCGCATCGCCTGCCCCAGGCTGCGCGATGCCTTAGCTCACACCGAACTGAAACTCGTCCGGGTAGAAGAAGACCCGATCCGTCCCAAGCTGTTCTGCCGCCCCGTGCACCAGGCCAACCACGCTCCTTTTTGCGGTTTCAACCGGGCTCAATTTGCCGTATTGGAAGCGGCCATCCTGGTCAGCCGCTTTGACCGACTGGCGTGGGAAAAGATCGAGGCCGAACTGGCCTATTTAAAAATCGGCCTGGACAAGACCGCAGGCCCTAAGGAAAAAGAAGCCTGGGCGTGGCTGATGGAAAAAATCGCAAAGCAACGACCCCAGGGAACCGCATGACCCGTCTCCTCGTCAGTGTGACCGATCTTAAAGAAGCCCGTCTGGCCGCCGCAGCCGGCGTTGACCTGATCGACCTTAAAAATCCGGCCGCTGGCGCCCTCGGCGCCCTGCCCCCGGAGTCGATCCGGGAAGTCACCCAAGCCTTGCCTGGCCATCCCTTTAGCGCCACCATCGGCGATTTGCCGCTTATGCCTGGGATCATCGCTGAGGCGGTCACCACAGTCGCAGCCACCGGGGTGGATTACATCAAGATCGGTCTGTTTCCAGGCGGGGATCCGGATGCCACCCTGGCAGCGCTGTTTCCCCTGGCCGAAAGCTATGCCCTGATCGGCGTTCTGTTCGCCGATCGCCCGCTGGCCCTGCCGCTGATCGACACCCTGGCTGGAGCCGGCTTTGCCGGCGTCATGCTGGACACTGCTAACAAGCACCAGGGATCGCTGACCGAGCTTCGCCCGCTGGATTTCCTTGAGCGCTTCATCCGCCACGCCCGAAGTTTTGGTCTTTTGACCGGCCTGGCCGGTTCCCTGCGTCTGGAAGATATTCCGGTGTTATCGGTGCTCGAGCCGGATTATCTTGGCTTTCGCGGCGCCCTTTGCCGGGCGGGGAAACGCACCGGCCAGCTGGATCCTAAGCTGCTATGCCAGATACGCATGGCAATCCCCCTCTGATGGACCTATACCCCCTCATCCGCCCCCTCCTGTTCCGGCTCGATCCCGAAACCGCCCATCGGCTGACGCTCTCTGCCCTGGACCTGACTGCCCGGCTCGGGCCGCTCAACCCTTTCAAGCTGCGCTGGCCTTCGCTAGAGACCGAACTTCTGGGACTGCGCTTCCCCAATCCTGTGGGTCTTGCGGCTGGGCTGGACAAGAACGGCGATCACCTCCCGGGGCTGGCCAGCCTGGGATTCGGCTTCATCGAGGTGGGCACCGTCACCCCCCGCCCCCAGGCTGGCAATCCCAAGCCACGCCTGTTCCGCTTGCCGCAGGCTCAGGCCCTGATCAACCGGATGGGGTTCAACAACCAGGGGGTCGAACACCTGGCCGCTAACCTAAATCGCTTGGGAAAGCGCGATTTCATCCTAGGCGTGAACCTGGGCAAAAACCAGGACACCCCCCGGGAAAAAGCGCTGGAGGATTATCTCTTAGGGCTTGAGAAGGTCTATCGATTGGCCGATTACGTCACGATCAATATTTCCTCCCCCAACACGCCGGGCTTGAGAGACTTGGCCGCAGGCAAACTGCTTGAGGCGCTGCTTGCCGAACTTAACGCACGTCGCGAACGCTTGGCCCGGGAGACCGGCAGGCGGCTGCCGATCGCGGTCAAAATCGCCCCCGATCTTACCCCGGCCCAGCTGGAGGATCAGGCCGAAGCGTTCCTGCGCTATCATGTGGATGCGGTCATCGCCACCAACACCACCTTGGATCACACCCAAGTCGCTCACCTTCCCCACGGCCAGGAGGCCGGCGGGCTGAGCGGCCGGCCGCTGTTGGCCCAGTCCACCGCCATCGTCCGCCAGCTCCATACCCTGCTGGGCAAGCGCCTGCCCATCATCGCCTGTGGCGGGATCCTGAGCGCCGAGGATGCGCTGGCCAAGCTCGAGGCCGGCGCCAGCCTGGTCCAGCTTTACACCGGTCTGATCTACCGCGGCCCCAAGTTGATCGGTGAAATCCTCGCTCGCCTCAAGACCTGTGGGACTTCTTTCTCCCTGGGTGCCTGAACCATGGCGGCCAGCCGCTCCCTCCACTGGCGCTTCGTATCCATTCAGGACTTTAAGCCGTCGACCCAAAAAGTGGCAGAAACCGCTCGCATCGGATTGGCCGCCCTGGGGCGGAAATTTCGCTCCGAGCGGCCGCAACCGCATCTGAAGCCCATGGAGGTTCTCAAGTCCCTGACTGAAGATCAGCTTGCCGGGATTGCACCGGAACCGGATTGGCGGGAAGCTTCCAGAGTCCTGGATCAAACACTCAAAGATTGGCTGGCGCAGAAGTCGGAGCAGCCGATACTGGCGCTGGTGTTACCGCCCTACAACGGCCATCCCCACATCCTGACCGCATGGGCACGGCTGCGGAACCTACCGATCCTGTATCCACCCGAACCCGATCAAATATTGACCGGCGGGCGATCCTGGCTTGCTGGGTGGAAGGAGAGCGCGAGACTTTGGACTCTGCCCGCCCTCGAACGGCTCTACCTTCGCCATGTGGACGGTCTGGGTCTGGTCCGGCGGTTTTTCGAGCTGGCATTGTCCGGTGATTTGGGGCGCGGCGTCATCGGCTGCGACAGCTGGGCCTGGGAATTCATAAGCCACGTTTGGCGGGGGCCGTTGCCACCCGCCCTGACCTTGCAGGCGTTCGAGGGGCCAAATCTCGCCGGGTACTTCCAACACCTGGGGCAAAAACCAGCCCGCCCTACGCTGTTTCGCAAGGCAGACAGCGGCGACCGGCTATTGCCCCTCCCGCAAACCGAAGGCGAGGAGGTAGAGGTGAACGATTTTTTTTACCAGCTGGCGGCATCCAGTCGGGGCAACCTCGGCATCGCCTGGCTCTACTGGCGCGCCAGCTTGCGATCCGGACCCGAGGAAGAAAATATTTCCCACCCCCCACCTACTATCTGGGTGGCCGCCTGGGATCAGCTCCAGCAGCCTGCCCTCCCCGCAGGAGCGGGATGGGAAGAAGGATGGGTGCTGCACGCGCTCTTGCTCCACCATGGTCTGCCCTTGGCATGGCTGAGCCGGATCCTGCCCCTCGATCCGCATCGGCTGGCTGGGATCCTGCAGCTTTTGGAATCTCAGGAATTGGTGGAACGACACCAGAACGAATGGCGGGTTTCGGCACCCGGCTATCCGGCGGTGCGTAAATTTCTCAAATCATCCGGTTATCTGACTGACCGATTCTAGGGGCTGTCGTCACGAGATCGTGAGTTACCGGGATTCGGTTCAAACCTTATCACAGGATGCTCCCACATGACAACTCCGGCCAACCGTCGCCACGATATCCAGGCTTTGCTCGCAGCGGCTGAGTTTGATCGTTGGGTACCACGCTGATGTGGCAATACGCAGTTAAGGTCGCCCTCACAGCCGTAGTTGTCGTGGCGGTGGCGGAGCTCGGAAAGCGCAGTTCATTCTGGGGGGCGGTTCTAGCATCGTTGCCACTCACATCATTGTTGGCATTCGTGTGGCTGTACATCGATACCGGTAATACGCTGGCAGTGGCTGCCTTAGCGGGCAGCATTTTCTGGCTTGTGCTGCCCTCACTGCCATTGTTTCTCGTTCTGGCCGTGTTGCTGCGGTCTGGCGTGCCCTTTTGGCCTGCCCTTGCCGCCGCCTGTGCCGTCACGGTCGCGGCATACTTCGCTATGGTCTTCGTCATGGGACGCCTTTATGTCCAGCTATAGCGTGCCCATCAGGGATCAAAATTCCACTTTCGGGACATCGGCCCGCCGCTGGTATTGGTTGACGACCTCCGCCCACACCGCCCTGATCCTTTCGTCCTGCTGTTGCAGGGGGTTGTACCCGCAGCCCGGCAAAAGCCAGGCGGTCAAGAGCAACCAAATGATCGATCTTAAGCATAATTTTTCCCCAAGGAACGCTAGAATCATTTATTCCGGCGTTCCTTCACCTCCTAGCCGGCTTGCGCTCTAAAGCGCACATAGGCTTCGGCCAGATGCGACAGGCCGCAATAGACTAACCCAAGCGGCAAAATCGCACGCACCGGCAGGTGCGTTACCCTGGCATATAGACCCGCCCCCAAGGCGGCTGCCAGAAACAGCCCGCCCATGAACAACACCGGCCGGTAGTCCGGCTTACGGTAATAAAACAGCCACAACCCAACCTGCACCGCCACCAAAAAGAATATCGGCGCCATAAAGCTCAAGTTGACATGGCCGTAATACCGCATCACTGTCTCAGGAAAGACCCATTCGGGATTGAACAACAGCCCAAGCCCGCCGACCATTGACAGCCAAACCGCCACCTGAAAATTGATCCGCACCGCCTCCATACAACCTCCTTAACTTAAAGTCAACCGAGCGCCTGCCTGACCAGTTCTGCCTCGCGCTCCCCCAAGCTCAATTGCAGCGCTGCTTGTCTGGCGTTGTCCGACATCTTGCGCCAGGTCTTGGCAACAATTTCAACAATTTTCTCATCGCGGTAGTCGGCAGCAAAAGGGGCGAAGTAATATTCGAGAAACACCAGGCAGGCAGCGTCCTCCACCAACTGCACCAAGGGGTCTCGATGCAGGCCGCGTTTCATCAGAAGGCGCTGGACCTGAGCGATGGCAGCCTCGTCATAGCCTGCTGCCGCGAGCAGTCGGGCAGCTTTGTCCGCATGCAGCCTGTACAGGAAGGTGCGCCATTCCAGGTAGCCGCGCCTTCCGGGAGGATAGGCCTGGCGCGGCACCAGCCAGCGGCAGGTGTGCTGGGCACGCGCGGCGAGAAAGGCCGTCTCAGGCGCTTTGGGTTCGAGCCGGGTCAGCCACGCGGTCATGCGCAGGCCGTAAAGATAGGTTTTAGGATATGCCCTGCCCTGCCAGGACTCCCACTGCGGATCCTGAGCATTGGCCTGGTCGATCAGATGCACCGCATGCAGGAATCGCGACTTGTCCATAGACTTTTAAGATTGCCATTGACAGACTCGTAGATTGTGGCATAGAACAGGCTTTCATCGCTAATTGGGAGGAGGGGCCATGCACGTTTTCATCACCGGCGGCACCGGCTTTATCGGCCGCCATCTGTGTCGATTGCTACACGTCAAAAACCACACCCTCACCGTCCTCAGCCGCAGGCCTGACGCCCAAGTCGTGGAAATCTGCGGCAAGGTGGCGGTGATCCATTCCCTGGACGAGCTTACCCCCGCGCACCGCTTTGACGCCATCGTCAATCTGGCCGGCGAGCCGATTCTGACCCTGCGCTGGACAAAGAAGCGCAAACAGATCTTGTGGGACAGTCGCGTCGCCTTGACCGAGCGGTTGGTGGACTGGATCGGGCGGGCCGAAGTCAAACCCGGCGTGCTGGTGTCCGGTTCTGCAGTGGGCTACTACGGGGACCAGGGCGATGCGATCTTGGACGAAGACAGCCCACCAGTGGCAAAAGGCTTCGGCCAGCGCCTGTGTGCCGCCTGGGAAGCTGCCGCAGTGCAGGCTGAAGCGCACGGCGTTCGGGTTTGCCGGCTGCGCACCGCACCGGTGATCGGCAAAGCCGGGGGGTTTTTAGCCCGCATGCTGCCGGCCTTCAGGCTGGGTCTAGGAGGACGCATCGGCGGCGGGCGCCAATGGATGAGCTGGATTCACATGGACGACCACGTCCGCATCACCGAATATCTCCTGGGCAACCCCGAGTTTTCCGGGCCGTTCAACGCCGCCGCCCCGGAGCCGGTCACCAACGCCCAGTTCACCGAGGTCCTGGCCCGCCTGCTGCACCGGCCGGCGTTCATGCATATGCCCGCCCTGGTGCTGCAACTGGGCATGGGGGAAATGGGGGAACTGTTGCTCTCCAGCCAACGGGTGCTGCCCAAACGCCTCCAGGAGGCAGGCTTTAAGTTCCAGTTTGCAACCCTGGAGGCGGCTCTCAAAGAGGTGCTGGCGGCCTGATGATGAAGTAGCGCTCGACGTCCAAGCCCTCACCCAACAGTTTCCGCAGCTTGCTGGCGGAGAAGGCGTTGGCGGCCAGCGCACATCGCGCGATCCGCTTCCGCATCATCCGTGGATGGCGCACACCAGGATCAGCGGCTTGTGTCCCTTCCAATACGAAAGCGCAGTCAATTGGTTAGACACGGTCGTTCAATCGGGCGCGATCAACGCCAACGTGGGGAAGTAATGAGCGTAACGACCGCGGTCGCGGGTCAGCAGCGGAATCTCGAGCACGGCGGCGTAGGCGCCGATTCGGCATAGATTATTGGGTTGATGATCAGAGCGGCATTCAGGGCGACGAGATCCAGTTGTTCCTGCGACCAGTCGGCCCAGATGGGGTCGTCTTCGAAGACGTCGAGGACAACGTTCGTATCCACCAGGACCACATCAGTCCTCACCGCGTGTCTTGGTCACAACGAATCTGACAACACAAGCACCCCAGTCTTTCACCCATTCATCATAGTCTCTCTGACCGCGGGAGATTCGAACAGCGACAGTGGCAGCGGGGTCTCCCGCCAATCCAGGTATTCAACCTCCCCCCCCAGCCGGACCACCGCCTCAAGCTGCAGGGTGGCCGCCTGGCGGCGCACCTCCACGCTCATCCCCAGCGCGTTACCGGAAGCTGAGTGAAAACTCACTCCAGGCGTAGGTGGCAAGGGCAAAGGAGTCGCCCCTCCCAGCGGCCTAGTCCGGGATTGGACAAAGGCATCCACCCTGGCCGGATCGACCCCAGGCAGAGCCATGAGCACCTGCGGTGGAGCCACGCGGGGATTGATTCCGGCCTGACCGCTGTGGACCGTCACCAGCGGCAACAATGCCCGGGTCAGCTGAGGCGTCATTCCCAATACCAACCCCACTTCCACTACCGAGCCGAAAGGGGCATCGGCCGGCCCATAAGCCAAGCCGGCGGCGTGGTAGTCGTCAGCCTCGGCGCCGCCCGCGCGGCGGTCCCGGTCGCCGTCGCGCCAGTCCAGGATGGCGGAGGCGATGGCCGCAGCCTGCCCCGGGTCGGCGCCGAGGTGGACCAGGACAGCCTTAAGCAGCGGCTCATCGGCCCGATTCAGATCGACTTTACCGCCCTCGTCCACGACCTGAATCCGGATCTCAAAATCCTCCAAGGTCAGCGCATAGACGCTGCCATCAGAACGCCAGCGCAGTTGGGGGTCCGGCTGGGTGAGCATGAGCGCGGCGTAATGGATCGCCGCTTCGGCGGCAGCCCGAAGCTGCCCAGCCTCGGCCAGATTCATCGTAAGATGCGCCTCACGCCGCACCCCCAGCCCCAAGCTTGCCGCCATCAGGCTCAGCAAGGCCACCATCCACAGCACGACCACCAAGGCTACCCCAGCTTGCCGACCGGTCAAAACAACCTCCCCAAAACCCCAGGCTGAACCTGGCCGCCTACTCCTTCAGATTGGATCGGCAACGGGATAATATACGGTGGCCAGACCTCCCTGTTCCGCTCCACCTCGATCCACACTGCCTTGGGCAGAACGGTGCCCTCCCAACGGTCCACCCATTCCCCCCGGCCGTCGTTGCCCTCCTGCCAGTAGGCGAACCTCACCGCCAGGACATCCTCCAGCAGGACTTGATCACGCAATTCCTCTTCCCCTTCTGGCATCGCACCGTCTAGCTTCGTGACGCGGACCTTCAAATCTTGGCCGCGGGGGCGTTTAGGCGCCAAATACAAGGTAAAACGCTGCAGTCCTGGGGCACCCGCCGTATGCATGAGATAAGCGTTGAAACTCAGTTCGTAGGCAGAGCCGTCCAAGCCAAACGGCGGATGCTCAACCGAGCCTCGCCAGATCCGCGCCTGCCCCAGGACGTGGCGCAGGAAACGTTCCAGCACCATCCGCCCTCCTACCTTCTCGGCGCGCACCTCTGCGGCCTCCCAGGTACCCCTCGCCAGCTGGAGCGTGCCGAACACCAGCCCGAGCATGATGCCGAACAGGGCCAGAGCGATCAGCACTTCCAGCAGGGTAAACCCATGTTGTCTCGTGTATCTTTTCGTCATAACATTTGCGGCCATCTAGGTTCCGTCCCTAGTTGCATTCGGCCGCTTTCCAACCCGCAAGCTGGTCAACCGATACCCGCGGGAACGGCCAGCCTCGGCCCAGCCGACCACCACCTCGACCTGAAAGAGCTGCCAGCGGGGATGTTCAGCCAGGGGGGGCGGAAGATAGAAAGGCGCCACCTTTATCTGCCAGTGATAGTTCGGCGGCCATTCCCCTTGGGTATCGCCCTCCGCTAGCGGAACATCGATCCCGACCCGCGCCAGCTGCGACTGAGCCAAAGTCGCTGCCCGCGAAAGCTGCTCCGCATCCCCGAGCAGATGCACCCCGCCTCCAAATGCCTGCATCAGGACCGCCAGCGACAGCGCCAGCAGGGTGAAAGCCACCACGACCTCGAGCAGGGAAAACCCTTGCTCAGCCCGCATGATCGGCAACGGTGACGCGGCCGGTGAGCCAGTTGACGTCCACCCGTTTCTTCAGCTTTCCCAAGGCCAGCACGATCCGGCCGCCGGTGGCTGAGCCGTCCGGGAAGAAGCGAATGTTGCCCTGGCCGGGACCTGCCAGTTCCGATCGCGCCGTGTTAAGGGTCAGGGCTATGGCCTGGGGCAACCGCTGTGGCCGACCAAGGTCGATCCTATACGTACGCTCTTCCACATCCAGGAAAAACACCGCCTCCCGCCCCTGAGACAAGGCGATCCCGCGCACCTGACGCAGTCCCGAGGCCACCTCTCGAACCGCACTTTGGAACCGCACGCTTTCCAGCGTCCTGGCGAAATTCGGCGCGACATAAGCCAAACCCAAAGCCATGATCGCGAGCACGACGATCAGTTCTAGCAGAGTGAACCCGCTGTTAAAACGCCAATTCATTGACGCTCACCACCGCCAGCAGAATCGAGATGATGATCGCCGCGATCGCCACTCCCAGACCTACGATCAGGGCAGGCTCCAGCAGAGTCAGCAGCCGCTGCACGGTAATCCTGACTTCGGCCTCATAGATCTCCGCCATCTTCGCCAGCATCTGGGGGAGCCGTCCGGTTTCCTCCCCCAGTTTGACCATCTGCAACGCTAGGACTGGGAAATAACCTGCCTCTTCCAGCGCCGCCGACATCTCCCCGCCCTCCTTGAGGCGAACTCCTGCTTGCGCTATGGCATCGCTGAGCACCAAGTTGCTCAGGGTATCCTTGACGATCCCCAGGGCTGGAAGCAGCGGCACCCCCGCCTCGAGCAAGGTCGCCAGAGTCTGCGCCAGACGAGCTACGTCCAGCTTGACCAAAAGGTCCCCGAGCAAGGGCAGCCCCAGCAGCCAGCGGTGGAAACGGTAGCGCAACTGGGGGCGTGCCAATTGTTTTTGCACCAGCCTGATCATCCCTAACACCCCGATCAAGGCGAGAGGGCCGTAACTTCGGATGCCGCGGGCTGCAGCCATCACGATCTGGGTCGGCACGGGAAGTTCCTTGCCGGCGCTGGCGAACATCTCCTCGAACTGGGGCACTACGAAGGTCAACAGGGCGAGCAAAGAGAGGATCGCCATCACTACCAGGATGGCGGGATAAATCAGCGCGGTCATGACGCTGGCACGCAGGGCCTGGGCGCGCTCCAGATAGTCCGCCAGCCGGTCCAGCACGCTCTCCAGCGCCCCACCTGCCTCCCCGGCCCGGACCATGCTCACGTACAGCTTGGGAAACAGACCGCCTTCAGCCTCCAGCGCTGCCGACAGCTGCGCCCCCCCTTTGACCTGTTCCAGAATCCGTTCGGCCAGGGCATTGAGTGCCGAATCCTCTGGAAACACCGTCAGCAGCACCTTAAGCCCGCGATCCAATGGCAGACCGGCCCCCAGGAGGGTGGCCAGTTCGCGGGTGAACAGGGCCAGTTCCTTGGGCTTGAGCCTTCCCTTGCGCAATCCTGGCCGCAGCCAGCGCCAAGAGCCCGCTGCTGGCACCACCCGGATCGGCAGTAAGCCCTCCTCCTGCAACTGGCGGATCAACGCAGCTTCGTCTAGGGCGTCGCGCAGGGTCTCAACGGTCTCCCCATCCCGGCTGACTGCTTTGACGACAAAAGTAGGCATCAGACGTCAGTGGTCACACGCAGGACTTCTTCTAGGGTGGTCATCCCGGCGATCGCTTTACGCAGGCCGTCCTGGTACATGGTGAGCATCCCCTCCTCTATGGCAATCTGCTCGATATCCCGCGCCTGAGCATGGCGCAGCACCTGGCGGCGGATGGCGTCCGACATGACCAGAAATTCCATGATCGCACCTCGCCCCCGGTAACCGATGCCATTGCAGTGCCCGCAACCTACGGCCTTGTACAGCACCGGCTCCCGGTCACTCAGAAAGCGGCCCAGGCCCGTTTCCTCGACCACCTCAGGCAACACCGGGTAAGGGGCCTTGCAGCGCTCGCACAGGCGCCTGACCAGGCGCTGGCTGAGGATCCCATTGACCGTAGAGGTAATCAGATAATCTTCCAGCCCCATGTCCAGCAGCCGAGTGACCCCGCCAGAGGCGTCGTTGGTGTGCAGGGTGGATAGCACCAGGTGCCCGGTCAGGGCCGCCTGGACCGCGATCCGGGCGGTTTCCAAGTCACGCATCTCACCGATCATGATCACATCTGGGTCCTGGCGCATGATGGCCCGCAAGGCGTTGGAGAAATTCAGGCCGATCGCAGGCTTGACCTGGATCTGGTTGACCCCGGCCAATTGGTATTCGACCGGGTCCTCGACGGTGATGATCTTGCGCTCGGGCAGATTGAGCTTGTCCAAAGCGGTATAGAGCGTGGTACTCTTGCCGCTGCCAGTAGGGCCGGTGATGAGGATGATCCCGTGAGGCAACTCCAATACGTCCAAGAACCGCTTTTGGACGTCTGGCTCAAACCCCAGCGCGGAAAAATCCAGGGTCACCTGCTCCTTGTCCAGGAGGCGGACGACCACGCTCTCTCCATACAGGGTCGGCACCGTGGAGACACGCAGGTCAAGTTCCTTGCCCTGCACCTGGGCTTTGATGCGTCCATCCTGAGGCAGGCGACGCTCGGCGATGTTGAGATTGGCCATAAGTTTGACCCGCGAGATCACCGCGGCAGTGGAACGCACCGCCGGCGCATCGATGTTGCGCAGGATGCCGTCTACCCTAAGGCGCACCTGAAGTTGATCTTCGAACGGCTCGATGTGAATATCGGAAGCGCGCAGCTCCACTGCCTGCTGCAGAATCAGGTTGACGGTGCGGATCACCGGCGCCTCGGAGGCCATGTCCTTGAGATGTTCGACGTCGGCTTCATCCAGTTCCGCCTCGAAGGTCTGGATGCCAGCTTGTTCCGTATTCTGCTCGTACTGGCGCTTGAGGGCGTTGTCGATCTCCGACAGCACCCCGACCAGGAGCCTCACCTTTTTACCGCAGGCCAGGGCCAGAGCCTCGCCGAGGAACTCGTCCAAGGGGTCGGCGGCAGCAACGATCAGGCAATCGCTTTGCTCTGCCACCCCGACTGCATGGCGGCCACGCAGAAACCGGACAGATACGGCCTCTGGCAAAGGCGCGACGGCAGGGTAATCCGCTGCCGCCGCCAAACTTAGGCCGGTGACTTCGGCCAGCGTCTCGGCGACGTCCTTTTCCGCTACCAGTCCTAGGCGAACCAACAATACCGGCAGCGTATCCTCGCCGGTTTCCTCGAGTACCCTGCGGGCACGCTGCAGGTCGGTGGGGCGCAGCTTGCCAGCCTCTATCAGGCGCCTGGCGAAGGCCTCGTAGAAAGGCGCTTCCGCCAAGGCTTCAACGGCGGCGACAGCCATTTAAAAACAAACTATTGCGTTTCGGAAGAATTTCCCAGCTTGCGGCGCCCATATGGAATCTGCTCCGAAACCGAAAGTCCAGTCCCCGGCAGCCCGGCGGTCACCCGCATTCCGCCGCGGCCAAAGGTAAGCCACAAACCGGGGCGGCCAACCGACAGCGAGATGCCGGTCTTGGCGAGATTCAGATAAACCCAGCCAGGAACAATGGGAATGCGGCGCTGGAATCTAAGATACATCCAATTTACCGATGACGACGCTGCCGATCGTGTTTCTGGCGAAAGATGTTGCGGGATGACCGATCAAGCGCAGCGTGCAAGCGCGCCCGCTCCCTGCGCGTTACCATCCCGTCGGCTTTAGCCCGGGCTTCCATGCGCTCAATCTTGGCCTGCTGACGCTCAAGCTTTGCTGCCTCGCGTCCGGTCAACTGCCCGCTGGCGACCCCTTGGTCAATGCGCCGCTCTTGATTGGCCTGCCGCTGATCAATTCCGGGCGTATCTGTCCCAGCTAACGCCGCCCCACTCGTCACTGCGATGACAGCCAGTGCCGCAACCAAAGTTTTCATCGTCAACCCTCCTAAACATGGTTCTTGATGAGAACCTACAGGATCGCAAATCCCAACTTAAGCTTAGCTTAACAATTTAATTCCCGGGCGCCACCGGCGTCAGCCACTCGGGATGATCGCTGCGGCGGCCGTGCACGTAGTCAAAATACAGGCTCTGCAGTTTTTCCGTGATGGGGCCGCGGCTGCCGCTTCCTATGATGCGGCCGTCGACTTCTCGAATCGGCGTGATCTCAGCGGCAGTCCCGGTAAAGAAGGCTTCGTCTGCAATATAGACTTCATCGCGGGTGATGCGCTTTTCGATCGCCTCAAGCCCGATTTCCCTAGCGATGGTCATGACCGTATCGCGGGTAATTCCCTCCAGCACCGAGGTCAAATCCGGAGTATAGAGTTTGCCCGCGCGGACGATGAATAGGTTCTCGCCGCTGCCCTCGGCCACATAACCTGCCTGATCGAGCAACAGGGCCTCGTCGTAGCCAGTATCCAACGCCTCTTGTAGGGCGAGCATGGAATTGACGTAATTGCCATTGACCTTGGCCTTACACATCAAGCTGTTGACGTGGTTGCGGGTGAACGAGGAAGTGCGCACCCGAATCCCCTGTTTGAGGTTCTCGGCTCCCAAATAGGTGCCCCATTCCCACGCTGCCACCATGACGTGGACTTTCAGGTTGTCGGCCCGAAGGCCCATGCCCTCGGCGCCGTAAAAGCACATCGGGCGGATATATGCGCTGTCCAGGCGATTGCGGAATACCGCTTCGCACTGGATCCGGTTAAGGGTATCTTTGGCATAGGGAATCTGCATGCGCATGATGTGGGCCGAGCGGAACAACCGGTCAGTGTGATCTGGCAGCCGGAAAATCGCCGTGCCGTGCTGGCCGTAGTAGGCCCTAAGCCCTTCGAACACCCCTGCGCCGTAATGCAGGGTGTGGGTCAGCACATGCACCCTGGCCTCCCGCCACGGCAGCCATTCGCCGTCGAGCCAGATCTCGCCGTCTTTGTCGTGTATCGGCATCTTCAGGTTTCTCCTGCAGAAGGTTCGATCAATCGTTGCCAGAGGCGCACCACCTCGGCCCGCTCTTCCCGAAACGCCTCCTGTGGAACCAAACCGGATTGCTCCTCAAGTGCCAACCGATGGAGGCTGGTTCTGAACGCAAGGTAGGTTGCTTGCAAAAAGTGCGCCTCGTTTTCGCTGAGCCAGCCAATCCCCGCCAGGGCATCCAAAAGACGCAGGTTGTCGGTGTAGCGAAATGCCTCCGGCCATTTGTGCGCATAGGCCAAACAGCCAAATTGTACTATAAACTCGATATCCACTACACCGCCGTGGCCATGTTTGAGATCAAAGTGGGCCGTGCTGGACTGGTCTAGGTGAAGGCGCATCTTTTCCCGCATTTCCAGCACCTCCTGGCGCAGCCTCGCCCTATCCCGTTTCAGGCACACAACGTCGAGACGCACCCGTTCGAAAGCCCGCCCCAAACTGGAATCGCCCGCCACCGGCCGCGCCCGCACCAGCGCCTGATGTTCCCAAGTCCAGGCAGACTCGCGCTGGTAGCGCTCGAATGCGGAAAGCCTTGTGACCAAAAGACCCGCATTGCCACTGGGGCGAAGACGCATGTCGATCGGATAAAGCACCCCTGACAACATCGGCGTGGTCAGGATATGGATGAGGCGCTGGCCGAGGCGGATGAAGAACTGGGAACGCGGAATGGGACGCGGACCTGTGGTTTCCACCTCGGCGTCCCCTTGGTAGAGGAAGACCAGATCCAGATCAGAGCCGTAGCCCAATTCGATCCCACCCAATTTGCCGTAGCCGATGACGACGAAATCCCGCACCGCCCCCGCATCTGCCCCCGGGGGCGGGCCGGACTTGGCGGCTACCTGGCGCCAGGCCAGGGTTACCGATCGCTCCAGCACGACTTCAGCGATGGCGGTCAAATAATCGCTGACGATGCGCGTAGGAATAGCCCCAGCGATGTCTGCCGCCGCCACCCGCAGTACGTGGGCCTGCTTGAAATGGCGCAAGGCGTTGAGCAGCGCCTCGTCGTCGTTCGAATCCAATCCGGCCAGGCGGCGGTCCAAATCGGCTTCGAGCTGCTCCCGGGTGAGCGGCGCATAGAGGGTGCGCGGATCGATCAACTCGTCCAGCAACATCGGGAATCGTGCCAGTTGGCTGGCGATCCAGGGACTGGCTGCTACCAATCTGATCAACTGGTTCAAGGCACCCGGATTCTCCGCCAGCAGGGTCAGGTAAGCGCTGCGGCTGGCGATGGCCTCGAGCAGGGTCAACAGGCGCGGGAGAGCAACGCCTGAGGGTTGACCTTGGCTAGCCGCTTCGATCAAGACCGGCATCAGCCGATCCAGTTCCGCTACCGCCTGCGGAGTCAACCAGCGGATCGGACGGGACTTACGGAATGCCTTAAGCCGCTCCCATATCCCCTCGGGATCCCGATAGCCCAGCGCCAAAAGCTGCTGCTGCAATCGGTCTTCATCCTCTACCCCTCGCCAGATCCGCGCGCCTAAACCTTGGGCCGCGGCCGCCTCCGGCAAGGCGAATACCCGCTCGAACAAGGTTTGGACCTTATGGCGCACTCGTTCCAACCGGCCCCAAAACACCTCCCAGTCGGGTGCCCCCATGCCCACCGCCAGCCTCAGCCGCCCTATCTCGTCCTGCGGCAGGCGTTGGGTCTGCTCATCGGCGTATTCCTGCAAGCGGTTCTCCACCAGGCGCAGGAAACGATAGGCAAAGATCAGGGTATCGGCCTCGGCCGGCGGCAACAGGTCCAATTCCCCCAAGCGCGCCAGGGTCACCAGCAGGCGCTGGTCTCTCAAGCGTATCTCGCGGCCGCCGCGGATGAGCTGAAACACCTGGGCGATGAACTCGATTTCCCGGATTCCGCCCGGCCCCAGCTTGATGTCCTCCATCAGGTCGCGGCGCTTTAATTCCTCCATGATTTTGCGCTTGAGCTCCCGCAGCGCCCCCAACGCCCTAAAGTCTAGATAGCGGCGATAGACGAAGGGTTCGAGCAGCTTGATAAGACGCGCGCCAGCCTTAAGGTCGCCTGCCACCGGCCGGGCTTTGATCATGGCATAGCGTTCCCAGTCCCGGGCCTGAGATTGGTAGTAAATGTCCATCGCATCGAAACTGAGCACCAAGGGGCCGCTGTCGCCAAAAGGCCGAAGGCGGGTATCGACCCGGAACACGAAGCCATCTTCGGTCTGCGCGTGGAGCGCCTTGATCAAATCCCGACACAGGCGAAAGTAAAACTCCTGGTAACTGGTTCCGCGCTTGTCAACAAGCACACCATCGTGCTCGAAAGCAAAGACAAGATCGATGTCCGAGGAAAAATTCAATTCCCACGCCCCCAGTTTGCCCATCGCCAAAATCACCGGAAGCTGCGGCTGGCCATCGGGCCGGCGGGGCGTACCGGTACGCAGGCAGGCGCGCCCAAACAACCAATTGAGCGCCGCCTCAAGGCAGGCCTCGGCCAGTAGGGAGAGCTCGCACAGGGTATCCTCGACAGGTGCCCAGGCGGCGATGTCACGCCAGGCGATGCGTACCATCTCGCGGTTGCGGAAGCGGCGCAGGACCTGCTGCAAATCAGCAAATTCCTTGACCGTCTCTAGCAAAGCGTTCAGTTCACCCAGATAAGCCCCTGCCCGTCCAGGTGACCAGAGATCGCCGCTGTCGATCAGATCTGCCAATACCTTTGGACGCCGAATGCATTGCTCGGCGACAAACCGGCTGACCGCAAAGACCTTAGGGAGACTCGAAAGCACCCGCTGGTCTGCCGGGAGGTTAACCCCACACCGGGAAGCAGCTTCCAGATACTGCTGGAAGGCCCCTTCAGCTGGCAGGCGAAGGGGAGGCGGCAGGCAGGAAAAATCAGGGGATGAAATGGTCACGCCAAGACGCTTCTTAGAGGCTAGGCGAGCCGGTGCCGAGATGGGTTTTTTCGTAAGCTTCCTGACACCTAAGACAGCGCTTGGCAGTCAGATAGGCCTTGAGCCGCTCGATGCCGATCGGCTGTTCACAGTCGATGCACAACCCATAGGTGCCCTCGGCGATCCGGATCAGGGCAGCGTCGATGTCGCGCAGTTCCTGAATGTGCCGGTCGATGCTGGCCAGATTGAGGTCTACCAAGAGATCGGCCACCGCTTCCTCTTCGGGGTCGTGGACCCGCCCGGCCAGCTCTATGTAGCGCTCCTCATCGCTGCGCAGCAGCTCGTTGCGGATCTCTTCGCGCAGGGCTTGATAGCGATTCTTCAGCAGCCGTCTGAACTCGCCCAGCTGGCGATCAGTCAATATTTCTTCCATTCTCTTTACCTAAAAACGTTTGGGAAAAACACCTCAATGGATGGCTAAACCCTTTGGGTTTATAATCGAAAAGTCAATTAAATAGGAGCCTGCCAAAAAATGAAAGCTGCATTTATCATTCTGGCACTTCTTGCCGTGATTTTTGTGCTGCCCGTCACCTGCTCTGGCAGTCGGGAAATTCACGCCTCTTCTCTGAAAACCGCCTATCAATCCGCCCGTCTGGTGAAAAACTACATCCACGATGACGCCAAGCGTCTGGAGTTCCAGATCGCGTTTGGCACCCTCCAGCAGATCAAGACCGAAGAGGGCGGCCAGGCTGCTTTTCTGAAAGCAGTGGATGGCAAAGCAGCTGAAGAAATCATCGCCCTCGCCCGGGAGGAAGTCAACGCCCACATCACCCAGGGCGACAAACGCTTTGCCAACTATCAATCTTGGGACGACATGGTCCAGCAATTGACCAAGGATACGCCAAAGGTGCTGGGAAGCGAGCGCGAGCAACGGGCCTACGAATAAAACACCTTGACCGCGGTCGATTTGAAATTGATCCACAGGGGCTGCCCCAAAGTCAGCCCCATTTCCTGACACGCAGCCCGGGTGACCAGCGCTTCGAAGCGCTCCCCCGCCACCACGCTGACCCGAACACATTCCCCCATTTCCGCCAATCCCACCACGTGCCCGAAATACCGGTTGCGCATGCTGGAACGCAGCGGCTCACAAGACAACACGAGATCGCGCGGATCCACCGCTACGTGATCCCCCTCCAGCTGGGCTCCGGGCAGGGTGATCTCGAGCTTGCCGGTATGGAACCGGTCCCCTTCCAGGTGACCGGCAAACACGTTCAGCAGGGGAGCTGCGACCGGATGTCCATGCGCTAGGGTCACGACTTCATCGGCCAGCGCCAGGGACTGATAGAAATCATGACTGCTGACCACCAGGCTTACGCCTTCGCCGCGGACCAGGTTCAGGAGCAAGCTTTCCAGCCGCCTGGAGGTATCCCGGTCCAGATGATTGAAGGGTTCGTCCAAGAGCAACACCTTAGGCTCGAGCGCCAGGCAGCGGGCCAAGGCCACCAGCTGGCGCTGGCCGCCTGACAATTCCGCTATCGGCCGCCCAGGCTCAGCTGCAAAACCCACCTCTTCCAGCGCCGCCAAGGCCAACGACCGCCGCCGGTGGCGCCTCACCCCGTGCAGTTTCAGCCCCAGCATGACATTGTCTAGGGCCGACCCCTTAAGCAGATAGGGCTGCTGCATCACCCAGCCGATGCGCCGCCTGAGCCCCCGATCAACCCGCCTCAAACGCACCCCGTCGAACCATATCTCCCCCTCAACCGGCCGCTCCACCAAAGCCAACAGGCGCAGCAAGGTGCTCTTGCCAGATCCATTGGCCCCCACCAGGGCAGTCACCTTGCCTGGGTGGATGACAAGCTCAGGAATGTCCAATACGCGGCGCCCGGCGTAACGCTGGACTACCCGATGCAATTCATACAGATGGCCTATCCCTGCCGCTGCAGCCATGCCAACAAGCCGTTCACTGCAAACGCTACCAAAAGCAGCACCAACCCAAGCGCCAGCCCCAACTCGAATTCTCCCTTGCTGGTCTCCAAAGCGATCGCGGTAGTCATGGTGCGGGTGAGACCTGCGATATTGCCGCCCAGCATCATCGCCACCCCCACCTCCCCGACGGCTCGGCCGAAGCCGGTCACCAGGGCCACCACGACCCCGGCGCGGGTCTCCAGCAAGAACCACCGCAACCGCTGGCACAGGTTCGCGCCCAGGCTGTCAAGCGTCGGTCCCAGGCGCGGATCGGCGTTTTGGACAGCGGTGCTGACCAGGTGGACAATCAGCGGGAAAATCAGCACCGCTTGGCCGGTCACGATCGCCGTAGGGGTATAAAGCAGGTTCCAATCTCCCAAGGGACCGCGTCGGCTGAACAGTCCATACAGGATCAAGCCCACTACCACCGTAGGCAGCGCCATCAGGCTGCCCAATAACTGACTCAGCAGGCGTTTTCCCGCAAATTCGGTCATCCCCATCGCTCCCCCTAAGGGGACCGCTACTAGTGCGGCCAGCATGACGGCGGTCAGGGAAATCCTAAGCGAAGTCAGAACTATCCGCCAGACCTCAGGATCACCTGTGAGCACCAAGTGGAAAGCGGCACGCAAAGATGCTTCAAAGTAATCCATTCAGGTTAAAATTAAGTTTTTTACACCGAACAAGAACACCCATGCGCACCAGCCAATTCCCCCTTCACACTCTCAAGGAAACCCCATCCGATGCCGAGATCGTCAGCCACCAGTTGATGCTGCGGGCTGGCCTGATCCGCAAACTAGCCACTGGCCTGTATACCTGGTTGCCTATAGGCTTAAGGGTGCTACACAAGGTCGAGCGCATCGTACGCGAGGAAATGGACCGTGCCGGCGCCCTGGAGCTGTTGATGCCCGCCCTGCAACCGGCCGAACTGTGGCGCGAATCGGGGCGCTGGGAACAATACGGGCCGGAATTGATCCGCCTCAAGGACCGCCACGAGCGGGAATTCTGTCTTGGCCCTACCCACGAAGAGATCATCACCGATCTGGTGCGCTCGGAGATCAAAAGCTACAAACAGGTGCCGGTCAATTTCTATCAGATTCAGACCAAATTTCGCGATGAAATTCGCCCCCGCTTCGGGGTGATGCGAGCGCGCGAGTTTATCATGAAGGATGCCTATTCCTTCCATCGCGACTTGGATTCATTGCAACAAACCTATGCGGCCATGTATGCCGCCTACAGCCGCATCTTCGCCCGCCTGGGACTGGAATTTCGGGCCGTGTTGGCCGATCCCGGCGCGATCGGCGGCAACCTCTCCCACGAGTTTCACGTCCTGGCCGATACCGGCGAAGACGCCATCGCCTTCTCCACTGCCAGCGATTACGCTGCCAACGTGGAACTGGCGGAAGCCTTGCCGCCTAAGGAACACCGCCCTGCCCCTTCGGAACCGTTAGCTCTGGTGGACACCCCGGGCCGACACACGATCGAGGAAGTCAGCCAGTTCCTCGGGGTGGAACCCAAGCGCATCCTCAAAACCCTGCTGGTGAAAGGCACGGACGGCTCTCTCGTGGCTTTGGTCCTGCGCGGGGACCATCAACTCAATCCGCTCAAAGCTGAAAAACACCCTAAGGTCAAAGCCCCGCTCGAATTTGCATCCGAATCCGAGATCCGCGCGGTGGCTGGCTGCAGCCCCGGCTCTTTGGGGCCCATCGGCCTGGAGGTTGCGCTGATCTGCGATCGCAGTGCCGCCGTCCTGGCCGACTTCGTCTGCGGCGCCAATCAGGACGGCAAGCATTACCAGGGAGTGAACTGGGAGCGGGATCTGCCCCTGCCGGAAGTGGCCGACATCCGCACCGTACAGGCAGGCGATCCCAGCCCCGACGGCAAAGGCACGCTCGTGATTCGCCGCGGCATCGAAGTAGGTCATATCTTCCAGCTCGGCACCAAGTATTCCGAAGCCTTGGGCGCCACTATCTTAGATGAAAATGGGCGCGAGGAGTTTTTGATCATGGGCTGCTATGGCATCGGCATCACCCGGGTGGTGGCCGCCGCCATCGAACAAAACCACGACGAGCGGGGCATCATCTGGCCAACCGCCATCGCGCCTTTCCAGGTCGCCCTGGTGCCGGTCAATATCCACAAATCAGCGCGGCTTCGGGAAGCTAGCGAGACCCTGTACCAGGAACTTGGGAAAGCTGGCATCGAAGTGCTGTTTGACGACCGCCAAGTGCGGCCGGGGGTGATGTTTGCCGATATGGAATTGATCGGTATTCCCCACCGGGTGGTGTTGAGCGAGCGGCTGTTGGATGAAGGAAAAGTCGAATACCGGGGCCGCCGCGATGCCGAAAGCCGGGAAGTGGAACGCGGTGAAATCGTGGCCTGGTTGCAAAGGGCGATCGAAGATAATCCATGATCTGCATCGAACACCTGTGCAAACGCTTCGGCGATCGCGTGGCGGTGGAGGACGTCTCGTTCCGCGTTCGCCCCGGTGAAGTCCTGGGCTTCCTAGGTCCCAACGGGGCTGGCAAAACTACCACCATGCGCATGCTTACTGGCTTTTTGCAGCCGGATGGGGGCACGATCAAGATCTTCAATTACGATCTCCAACGCCAGCCGCAGCAGGCCAAAGCTTTGCTGGGTTACCTGCCGGAGGAGGCACCTGCTTATGGAGAAATGACCCCGCTCGGATTCCTCGATTTCATCGCCCGAGTACGCGGCTTGCGCGGCCCAGACAAACGCCGCCGAATCAGGCAGGTCATCAAAGAGTTGGCGCTAGAGGGCATCCTGGACCGTCCGATCGAGCGCTTGTCGAAAGGCTGCAAACGGCGCCTGGGGCTGGCCCAGGCAATCCTCCACCAACCCCCCGCATTGGTCCTGGATGAACCTACTGACGGCCTCGATCCCATCCAAAGACAGCAAGTTCGCAAGCTTATCCGCACCCTGGCGCAAACCAGCCTGATCATCCTCTCCACCCACTTATTGGAAGAGGTAGAGGCAGTCTGCGACCGGGTGATCATCTTGGCCGCTGGCCGCATCGTGGCCGATGCGACTCCAATGGAGCTGACCGCTCAGGGGTCGCTGGAAGAGGCTTTCCTACGCCTGGCAGGAACCTAGATTTAGCGCCACAGTGGATGAGAAACAACCCCTGGATCGTGTGCCGACGCGAACTTAAGGCTTATTTTGCCACGCCGCTGGCTTACCTGTTTTTGTTTATTTTTCAAGCTTTGAGCGGGGTCTGCACTTTTTTGCTGGGTGGATTTTACGAACGCGGTCAAGCGGACCTCAGGCCGTTTTTCGATTACCATCCCTGGCTTTATTTGCCCCTGATCCCTGCAGTCTCGATGCGCTTGTGGGCGGAAGAACGGCGCACAGGCAGCATCGAACTCCTCCTCACCCTGCCGCTGACCCCGAAAGAGGCAATCCTGGGCAAGTTCCTGGCTGCCTGGCTGTTCGCCGGGCTTGCGCTCATGCTCACCTTTCCCTTGTGGTTGACCGTCAACTGGCTGGGGACTCCGGACAACGGGGTTATCCTGGCAGCTTATCTTGGAAGCTGGCTGATGGCCGGCGCCTATCTGGCTGTAGGTGAGGCCTTGTCGGCTGCCACCGATAGCCAGGCGATCGCGTTCATCGCAACTGCCGTCATATGCTTCCTCCTGACCGCCGCAGGGACCCCTGTGGTGCTCGAGGTGTTCCACCGGTGGGCGCCGACCTGGCTGGTGGATCAGGTGGCGAACTTGAGCTTTCTCACCCACTTTCAGGCGCTAGCCAGAGGAACGCTGGAGCTACGCGATCTATCGTTTTTCGTGTTCATGACTGCGGGCTGGCTAGTGGTTTGCGCGATCATCATCTTCAGATCTGCGCCAAAGCTCATTTTGGCCCTAGGTCTGTTCGGCGCAGCCGCCATGACCCTCTACCTGCCAAACATCCGCCTAGATTTGACCGAATCCAAGCTCTACACCCTGTCTCCAGGGACCCACCATCTCATCGCTCAACTTCAGGAACCGGTCACCCTGGAGTTTTATTTCTCCGACCGCACCACCAAGGACATGCCCAGGTTGCGGGCTTACGCGCGCCGCGTGCGGGACCTCCTCCAAGAGTACGAGCGTATCGCCAAGGGCAGTATCACCCTGGTGGATATCGATCCAGAGCCGTTCTCCGAAGCCGAGGACCAGGCGCTGGAACGCGGCCTTCGGGGCGTCCGCCTGATGCCAGGCTCGGCGGAGATCTATTTCGGCCTAGCGGCACTAACCCAAGCGGGTAAAAGAGCGGTCATTCCGTTTTTCAATCAAGAGCGGGAAGCTTATTTGGAATATGATGTCAGCGAACTTTTGTTCCAAGTCAGCCGCAGGTCCATCCCCCGCCTAGCTCTCTATGCCGAACCGGACCTATTGATGCGCGGCGGCATCAATCCGTGGAACCAGAAGCCCCAAGAACCTTGGATAGCAGCACAGCAGGCCGCAAGTTTCTATGCCGTCAGCTGGCTGGACCAGGACTTTCAATCCATCCCGCAAGACACCGACCTTTTGGTGTTGATTCATCCCAAAGGGCTTTCGCAACCTAGCCTATACGCGATCGACCAATTCGTCCTGCGCGGCGGCAAGGCACTGATTTTCGTGGACCCGTATGCAGAACTGGACGGCCCTCCCCGCTTCGCTGCGCCTCAGCGCCGCAAAAGCTCGGATCTGAATCGCTTGTTCAGGGCCTGGGGGTTCGAACACAGCGCTGATCGATTCGTAGGCGATGAGCGTTACGCCACCCCGGTCACAGTCGCCCACGGACGCCCACCCTCCCGGCATTTGGGCGTGCTGAGCCTGGACCGCAGCGCCCTCAGCGAAGATGTCACCCTGGCCACCCTGGACAAGCTGGTTTTGTCCTCGGCCGGGGCCATCCGCCCCCTCGCAGGGGCGAAGATCCGCTTCCTGCCCCTGATCCGTTCCAGCGACCGGTCGATGGAGATGCCGAGTGTGGCGCTGGACTATCTGTTCGATCCAGCCATTCTCTATGACGCTTTCAAGCCTTCGGGTCAGCGTTTTACCCTGGCTGCCCGGATCGAGGGCCATCTCACTAGCGCCTTTCCCAACGGTCCCCCGCCAGGGAGCAAGTTGCAACGGCCTCATCTTAGAAAAGCCAAGGCCCCATCCCGACTGCTGGTGGTCGGTGACAGCGATCTTCTGGCCAACCGGCTCTGGGTCCGTACCCAAACAGGGCCGGAGGGAGAGCCGCAGGTCTATCCCTTTACCGACAACGGTTCATTCCTGATCAACGCCATCGATCATCTGACCGGCAACCCGGACCTGATCAGCATCCGCGGGCGGGGGCGGTACGAGCGGCAGTTCGAGCGCGTCGAAGCGATGCGCCGCCACGCGGAAAGCCAGCTTAAGGCCAAGCTGGAGCAATTGCAGCGGGCATTGGAGGCAACTGAGCGCAAACTGACCGATTCCAAGCCTTCAGACCCTGAAACCCTCAAAGTCCAGCAGGAACGCCTGAGGCTTCGCCGGGAGCTGAGGCAGCTTAAGCACCAGTATAATCAAGCGGTCGAAGCGCTGGGAAACCGGCTAAAATTAGTCAATATCCTGCTTGCCCCGTCTGCGCTCACGCTCCTTGTGTTCGCAATCTCCTTCGGGCTGAGAGCCTTGGCCAGGCGACGTCCCCTCTAGATCCTCCCAGACCACCGGATAGCCTAGCCTAAGCCCGAACCGGTCGGCAGCACTGCCCAGATTGATCGCGATCTCCACCAGTCCCACCGAATTCTCGTACCACAACGGCGACCCTTCTGGTACCTCGGCAAAGGTCCTGGCGAAGGGAATTGAAACCTCCCCGCACCTAAGCCTACGCCCCTGCCACTGGGGCCGATAGGGCAGACCAGTCATACAGTTGCCGTAAGCATCTAGGTAGATCACCTCGGCAAGCTCAGGGGGCCAGCCGGAGAGATCCGGCCCCTCCCAGGGCGCCAACCAAGCTTCGCTTTTGCCCTGGGCGAGGCGAGCGGCCACGGGGGCAAACAGGTCACGACCGTGGAAGCTGGCCGACAGCCTTTCCGGGCGCCAGACGATCTGATACCACCGCGTGGGGGTAGTACTTTGCACCGCGACCGTATGGAACAGACCGTTGTCCGGGCCAACAAACCATTTGTCATCCGCCTGCAGCACCACTGGCAGGCGTTTGCTCCCCACCCCCGGATCGACCACCCCCAGAAACACCGTCCCCGCCGGCCACCAGCGCGCCAGTGCCGCAAGCAGGTAGGCGCTGTGGAAAGGGTCGGCGGTTGGCGCGTTATTGAGCAAATCGATGACAGGGATATCGGGAGCTTCCTGCTTCAAGACCGCGATCATTTGCCCAAGATACGGTCCATGACAGCCAAAGTCGGTAAACGTTACCAGCATACGATCTTTCGCAGGTTCATCTGCGGCAGGCGTTGGTCGCGTTTGCCAGCACCTTAAGGCCGGCAAAATCAAATAACCTTGGGTCGGCCAGATGTGATGGTGCGACGTTGCAAAGCGCGCGGAAAATCGTCTCTGCCCGGCCCGGGTGGCGCTGCTCCCAAGTCTTGAGCATCGCCTTGATCGCCTGGCGCTGGAGATTGTCCTGGGAACCGCACAGCTTGCAAGGGATGATCGGGAACCCCATCAGCTCTGCATAGCGGGCGATGTCCTGCTCGCGGCAGTAAGCCAGCGGGCGGATGAGGAGATGTTTTTTGTCGTCGCTTAAGAGCTTGGGCGGCATGGCCTTGAGCCGGCCGCCGTAGAAGAGGTTCAAAAAGAAAGTCTCGACGATGTCGTCCAAGTGATGCCCCAGAGCGATCTTGGTAAACCCGTGTTCCTCGGCAAACCCATAGAGGATCCCGCGGCGCAGTCTGGAACACAGCCCGCAGGTGGTCTTGCCTTCCGGGATGATTTCCCTGACCACGCGATAGGTGTCGCGTTCGATGACGTGATAGGAAACGCTGCGCTGCTCGAAGTAACGCGGCAGGACCTCAGCGGGAAAACCGGGCTGCTTTTGGTCCAGATTGACCGCCACCACCTCGAAGCTGACTGGGGCGGTCTCTTTGAGGTGAAGCAAGAAATCGAGCATAGTCAGGGAATCCTTGCCACCCGAGACGCACGCCATGATCCGGTCGCCATCCTGAATCATGCGATAGTCGGCGATCGCCTTCCCCACCAGCCGGCGCAGGCGCTTGCGGAGCTTGTTGAACTCGTAGCGCTGGCGCCCCTTTAATGCGGCAGCAGGCCTGACGGAAGGTTCTATCCGGCTGCTTTCCGCGTTGATCATTCCGGTCGATAGCGCTTGAGGATCAGGGTGGCGTTGGTGCCTCCAAAGCCGAAGCTGTTGGACATCACGGTATTCAACCCTACATCGTCGATCCGCTCGCGCACGATGGGATAACCTTCTGCACATGGATCCAACCGCTCGATGTTGGCCGAGGCGGCGATGAAATTGTGCTCCATCATGAGCAGGCAGTAGATCACCTCCATCACTCCCGCGCCACCCAGGGCGTGACCAGTCAAGGATTTGGTGGAACTGAGCGGGGGAATGTCGGCCCCAAACACTTCCCGTACCGCCTCCAACTCCCGAATATCTCCCACCGGGGTGGAGGTACCATGAGCGTTGATATAGTCTATCTTGTCTTCCACGGTCGCAAGTGCCTGGCGCATGCAGCGCACCGCACCCTCCCCGGACGGCTGGACCATGTCATAACCATCGGAGGTGGCACCGTAGCCCACCACTTCGGCATAGATCTTAGCACCTCGCGCCAGCGCCGTCTCCAGAGCTTCCAACACCACCACCCCGGCCCCGCCGGAAATCACAAAGCCGTCCCGGTCCGCATCATAGGCGCGCGAGGCCACCTGGGGGCAGGCGTTATACTTGCTGGATAAGGCTCCCATGGCGTCGAAGGTCAAAGTCAAAGTCCAATCCACCATCTCGCCACCGCCAGCGAATATCCGATCCTGCTTGCCCATCTGGATCAATTCGACCCCGTGGCCGATACAGTGAGCGCTGGTGGAGCAGGCGGAACTGATGGAATAATTCACCCCCTTGATCTTGAATGGAGTCGCCAGACAGGCCGAATGGGTGCTTGACATCACTCGCGGAACCCGATAGGGTCCGACTTTCTTGATGCCCTTTTCCCGCAGGAGGTCGGCTGCTTCGACGATATCCTTGGTGGACGGCCCACCGGAACCCATCACGATACCCACCCGCTCGTTGGATACTTCGGCCTCGGTCAAACCGGCATCGGTGATAGCCTGCTGCATGGCCAGGTAGTTGTAGGCGGCTCCATCCCCCATGAAGCGATAGATCTTGCGGTCGATCAATTTGTCCGGATCGAGCCTGATTGGCCCATAGACTTGGCTACGCAGGCCGAATTCCCGATATTCTTCCGAGAACTCGATGCCGCTTTTGCCCTCGCGTAGGGAAGCCAGCACTTCTTCTTTGTCGTTACCGATACTGGAAACGATACCGATACCGGTGATCACCACCCGTCTCATAAAATCGCTCTCCTAAAACGCGTCCGTCGCTGTGAACAAACCCACGCGCAGGTCGATGGCTTCGTAAATAGCCCTCCCGTCGCATTCCAACCTAGCGTCGGCGATACCCATCACCAGCTTGCGCAGCATCACTCGCTTCAAATCGATCCAGTAGATCACCCGCTTGTGGCTGGGCAAAACTTGACCACGGAACTTGACTTCGCCGCATCCCAGCGCCCGGCCCCGTCCTGGTGCCTTCATCCATCCCAGGAAAAAGCCCACCAACTGCCACATGGCATCTAGCCCAAGGCAGCCGGGCATGACCGGATCTTGTTCGAAATGACATCGAAAAAACCACAGATCCGGTTTGATGTCCAGTTCTGCAACGATCTCCCCCTTACCGTAACGCCCCCCCCGCTCACTGATGTGAGTGATGCGGTCGAACATCAACATCGGCGGCAACGGCAGCCGCGCGTTACCTGGCCCGAACAACCTCCCGTGCGCGCACTCGAGCAAATCCTCATAAGTGTAACTGTTCTTTTTATGCATGAATCCAACGCCAGTTCACGAAAATCAAACTGGTCATTATCTTACAAGCAAAAAATAAATTCAGCAGAACGTGCTCAGCCCATTGAGTATTCGCAATATAATGTCATCCGAACAACCCACCGTGGCCAACCAGCATAGACAATGCGTAACTTTTTGTCCGGTTTGTCTTACCTACTATTCCCTTCATTCGCATGGGCCAAGGAAACGGCCGCCTTTCAACCCCTAGGCTTGACCGACCACCCCATCGCCTTCCTTTGTCTGGGCTTGTTCGCAGCCGCCTATATCGCGGTCATGCTGGAAGAAGTCATCGACCTGCACAAGTCCAAACCGATGCTGCTCGCCGCCGCCTTCATCTGGATAGGCATTTCGCTATTGGATCGGCAACTGGCTATTCCAGCCGAGCAGGCCCGCCGGATATTGCGGGCGGAGTTGGTGGAATACGCGGAATTGTTTCTTTTCCTCTTGGTATCCACCACTTATATCAATGCCCTGGACGAGCGCAACCTATTCAAAGCGCTGTGCGCCTGGCTCATCCGGCATCATCTCGGCTACCGCCAGCTGTTTTGGGTGGTGGGGATCGTGACTTTTTTCCTGTCCACCGTGGTCAACAATCTGACCACAGCGCTGATCGTCGCCACCGTGGTGCTGGCGGTCGGGCGCGACAACCCGCGCTTTAGCGCCTCATCCTACCTGATCGCCGTGATCGCCTCCAATGCCGGCGGGGCGTGCAGCCCTTTCGGCGACATCACCAGCCTGATGGTCTGGCAGGATCACAAGCTGGATTTTGTGCAATTTTTTCCTTTATTCCTCCCGGCTCTGGCCAATTTCCTGGTTCCCGCCCTGGGGCTGCATTTTGCCATCCCGAAAGGGACCCCGCGCCTGGCAGAACAAGAAGCCGTCGCTCTCAAACCGGGCGCTTGGCCGATCCTAGCGATGTTTTTCCTGACCATCCTGATCGCCGTCGTGTACGAACGGATATTCGATCTGCCCGCCTATCTTGGGATGATGACCGGCCTGGCGTGCCTGATGTTCTACGCCTATCTGCTGGAGCGCCGCTCACATCTGCCGAGCATGGATATCTTTCACCAGATCCGGGAGGTGGAGTGGGATACCCTGCTGTTTTTCTTCGGCGTGGTGTTCGCGGTGGGGGGATTGCGTTATTTGGGCTATCTGACCCTGGCTTCCCACTTTTTTTACCAAGAGTTGGGGCCGACCACCGCCAACGTCCTGGTCGGCTTTTTATCCGCTGTGGTCGACAACGTTCCGGTGATGCTTGCCGTGCTCCACATGGAACCTGTGATGGACGTTTATCAATGGCAGCTGGTCACCCTCACCGCAGGCGTCGGCGGCTCCATGCTTGCGGTCGGGTCGGCGGCAGGGGTGGCGATGCTCGGCCAGGCGCGGGGCCTTTATACTTCGCTCTACCACCTGCGCTGGAGCCCGCTCGTGGGCCTTGGCTATTTGGCCGGCATCGCTGTCCATCACTGGCTCAACGCCCCCTGATGATCCGTACCCAACCAGGCAACCCAGAAAGCCAGCAGACTGACCGCAGCGGCGACCCCATAGACCCAATGCGCGCCGGCTGTCTGCCACCAGAGCCCCGCTAGCAAACTACCTACCATGCCCCCAAGGCCAAAGCTCAAGCTGCTGTACAAGGCTTGCCCCTTGCCTTGGTGGCGAGCGCCGAAATAGCCTTGCACCAACTGCATCGCCACCGCGTGGTTGGCGGCAAAGCTTGCTGCATGCAGAAGCTGGGCCGCAACCAAAAGTTCCAACTGCGCCACTCCAAATGCGATGATCAACCAACGCACCGCTCCCAACAGCATCGCCGAAAGCCACAGTCTGCGCAGGGAAACCCACCGGAGCAGGAATGGAAAACCGATGAATAAAACGATCTCGGCGACCACCCCCAGGCTCCACAGTATCCCCGTGATCAGTCCTGAATAGCCGTTAGCCTCCAAATAGATGGAATAAAATACATAGTACGGACCGTGGGTGACCTGAACCAGAAATACCGCCAGCAGGAAGGCGAGCACTGGGCGTTGCCACAGCGCCTGGCACCAGGAGTCAGGATCATCGGAATCGATGGCCGGCTCCACCGGCTCGGGCACAAGCTGGACGCTCAGCCAGATCAACCCCATCAAAGCCGCCAATATCCTGGGCAGATATTCGACCCCGAACCAGTCGAGTACCATCCCTACACTCAGGACGGCAGCGATAAATCCTACCGAACCCCACAGCCGGATCCAGGGATAGCGCCTGGCAACCCCGCCCAAATGGGCCAGGGTGACCGCCTCGAACTGGGACAGGGCGGCGCTCCAGCATACTCCAAAAGCCAACGTCACTAAGAGCAGCTCGAGATAGCCGGACACCCTGAAAATGAGCAAAAAAAACGTCGCCGCCAAAAAGCAGGCGATGCGGACCCAAGCCACCCGTCGACCGGAGAGGTCCGCAATCCAGCCGAGCAGATTGGGTGCTGCCACTTTGGTGGCCGAAAGCAGGGCCATCACGGCGCCGATTTGACTGGCGTTGAGTCCCTGCGCCTGAAGATACAGACCCCAATAGGGTAACAGCGCCCCTAAGCTTGCAAAGTAGCAAAAGTAAAACGCCTTAAGGCGCCGGTAAGGAACAGAAGGGCTCAAGCTCACCTGGATGCGGTCAGGGGGTAGCGGGGATCGGAGCAAAAGGCGGCACCACCTCAGCATTTTGCGCACGATGGCGCAGATAGTGATCCATCAGCACAATGGCCATCATCGCTTCGGCGATGGGGGTGGCGCGAATCCCCACACACGGGTCGTGGCGCCCCTTGGTGACCACTTCCACCGCCCGGCCTTGGATATCGATGCTGCGGGCCGGCAGGCGCAAGCTGGAAGTTGGCTTCAAGGCAATGTGGGCGATGATGTCCTGGCCCGAAGAAATCCCCCCCAGAATGCCGCCGGCGTGATTGCTCAAAAACCCCTCCGGGGTCATTTCGTCCCGGAACTGGCTGCCTTTGGCTGCTACGCACTGAAAGCCGTCACCGATCTCCACGCCCTTGACCGCGTTGATGCCCATCAGGGCATGGGCCAGATCGGCATCGAGCCGGTCGAACACCGGCTCGCCCAATCCCGGTGGGACGTTGCTTGCCACCACTGTGATCCTGGCTCCGACCGAATCGCCCGATTTTCGCAGATCATCCATGAACTGTTCCAGCTGCGGCACCTTGGCCGGGTCTGGACAGAAAAACGGATTTTCCTCCACCGCCTCCCACGAGGCTAGCTCCAACTGGATGGGTCCCAGTTGGGCCAGGTAGCCGCGGATTTCCACTCCCAACCGCTCGCGCAGATACTTTTTCGCGATCGCACCGGCCGCCACCCGCATGGCGGTCTCGCGGGCGCTAGAACGGCCACCGCCGCGATAATCCCGAAAACCGTATTTCTGAGTATAAACGTAATCGGCGTGTCCTGGCCGGAAGCGATCGGCGAGTTCGGCATAATCCTTGGAGCGCTGATCTACGTTTTCGATCAAAAGCCCGATCGGGGTCCCAGTGGTCTTGCCTTCGAACACCCCGGACAGAATTTTTACCCGATCCGGTTCGCGGCGCTGGGTGGTATGGCGGGATTTTCCCGGGCGGCGCCGGTCCAGGTCTTTTTGGATGTCTTCCTCGGACAACTCCAGGCCCGGAGGGCACCCGTCCACGATCGCCCCCAACGCTGGTCCGTGGCTTTCGCCGAAGGTGGTGACCGTAAACAGCTTGCCGAAGGTATTGCCGGACATGGTTCAGCTTGCAAATTCGCGATGGTGGCGCTTAAGTTCCTCTGCGGTCAGCAGGAATATCCCCTCGCCACCGCGGGCGAACTCCAACCACACGAACGGCACCTTAGGATACCGCTGGCGCAAGGCCTGCGCGCTGGCACCGACTTCCACCACCAGGACGCCGCGCTCTGCCAAGTGTTCGCTCGCGCCTTTTAAAATCCGAAGGATGCAGGCAAGCCCATCAGGCCCCGCCTCCAGCCCGATGCGGGGTTCAGCCTGGTATTCCGGGGGCAGGCCTTCCCACTCGGCCTCGCTCACATAAGGGGGATTGCTGACGATGAGCTGATAATCGTGGGTTACGTGCTCATACAGGTCGGACTGAACGAGCTGCACCCGATCCTGGAGCTGGTGGCGCAGGACGTTCTCCATGGCCACTTCGAGCGCATCCTCGCAGATGTCCACCGCGTCCACTTTGGCCTCGGGAAAAGCATAGGCGCAGGCGATGGCGATACAGGCGGAACCGGTGCAGAGATCCAGGATGCGGGTGACCTCCACGCCATCCAACCAGGGGGAGAACCGCCTTTCGATCAGCTCGGCGATGGGCGAGCGCGGCACCAGCACCCGCTCGTCGACGTAAAATTCCAAGCCGCAGAAGAACGCCTTGTGGGTCAGATAGGCAGCGGGTTGGCGCGTGGCAATGCGGCGCTCAAGGATTTCCAAAACCCTTTGTTTTTCCTCGTTCAGCAGGCGGGCTTCGAGATAAAAATCCGGCAGATCATTGGGTAGATCCAGCGCGTGCAGAACTAAAGCCGCAGCTTCATCCAAGGCATTGTCAGTGCCGTGGCCGAAAGCCAGTTTTGCTGCGTTGAAACGGCTGGCACCCCAGCGGATAAAATCGCGCAGCGTCTGCAATTGCTCCAAAACGGCCTGAGTCATAGCCACGGATGCTCCGAATAAAAATTTTATTATATCTGAACTGCTGTGGAATCTCGTGCCTCCGCAGCGAAGGGAAATAGTCTATGCTTGAGTTGACTTGGATTCAGCTTTGGAGAGGGAAGCCCCTAATTTACAATGAGTTTTTGCATGAAATATCTGCGGTTGCTATTGATCTGTCTGAGCAGTTTAACGGCCCAGGCAGAACCTGCAACCGATGCGGATTTATTATTCGAAGAGGATAGCGGAGAATCGCTGTTCCAGCCAGCCGAGGAGGAAACCCTAAGGCCCAAGGCGGATGCAGGCGAACCCCTGTTTGCGCAAGAGGAAAAGCCCGAACTCCCCAAAGCCACTTGGCTGAAGGAGATCACCGGCCAAAGCGGCCTCGAGTACCGCTTCTTCCACGATCGCGGTGAAGACCGCGGCATGGATTATCACCATAATTTCTCGTTCTACCTGGCACCGAAACTCGAACACACCTGGGACGAGACCCGTCAAGGGGTGAGATTGCAGCCGTTCTGGCGTTACGACCTCAATGACAGCCGCCGCACCCACTTCGACCTGCGCGAACTGGTCTGGCACTTCAGCCGCGGACCATGGACCTTCCACGCCGGCATCGATAAGGTGTTCTGGGGGGTGGCCGAATCACGCCATACCGTAGACATCATCAACCAAACCGATCTGATCGAGAATTCCGACACCGAAGACAAGCTCGGTCAACCCATGCTACGTCTGGATTACGGCAATCCCCGCTTAGGGAACCTGAGCCTGTTTTATCTCCCCGTCTCGCGCCTGCGCACCTTTCCTGGCAAACAGGGCCGGCTGCGCCCACCCTTGCCGATTACTGCCTCGGCCGAGCACGCAGGCAATGCCCGGACCACGCATCAGGATTTTGCCCTGCGCTGGGCCAGGACATTCGGCTATTGGGATGTAGGGATCGTTTATTTTCGCGGCGTGACCCGCGAACCCAGGTTCCGGATCCGCTTCGACCCTTGGTTTCGGCCGATCAACCTGCGCCCGGTCTACGAAGTCATCGACCAGCTGGGGCTGGATATCCAGGGGGTGACCGGCAACTGGTTGTGGAAGCTGGAAGGATTTCACCGGGCAGGACAAGGCAAAAGCTTCCAACAATTGACCGCCGGCTTCGAATACACCTTCAGCGGGGTGTTCGAGACCGGCGCCGACCTCGGGCTGCTCATGGAATTCCTATACGACAACCGCGAAGATCAGCTGCCGCTGGTCAATTTCATCCCCTTCGAAAAAGACCTCTTTGTCGGCACGCGCCTGGCCCTCAACGATGTGGCCAGCACCGAGCTTCTGGCCGGCGCCATCATCGACTTCGACACCGCCACCACCGCTTACAACGTGGAGGCAAGCCGCCGCTTCGGCGAGCATTGGAAGCTGTATCTGGAGATGCGCGGCTTCGTCAACACCGACCCGAAAGACGCCGGTTTCTTCTTCCGCCGTGAGAACTACATCCAGATGGAGCTGCAATACTACTTCTGAACCAGGCCAGCAGCGCTGACACAACGGCAACTCAAAGTCCTGCGGGCAGGGTTTTGGCGGCCGTCCAGACGGACCGGATACAGCCTACCTCCATGCAGCAGACGCACGACCAATCCCTCCTGCAGCGGCTGCTCGGCGAGCAATAAGGACAGCCGGTCTGCCTCTGCCAACAACAATCCCCTCTGATAGGCGCACGGCTGCCTGGCCCGATAAAAGGGTTGGAGACCCACCGCAAACACCTCGCCCGGCATCGCCTTAAGCTGCACGTGCAACACTTGGGCTGATTCAGACCACAGCAGCCGATCCACTACTGCCAAACCAATCGGATCACCGTCGTCAGGTAGAAAAACGCCCAGCAGATCACCTACTTGCAGGCTCTCAGGCGGCGCAGACGCAACATACTCCTGACCGGCATCGAGCAGCGCTGGAATCGCCCCAGTCGTCTTCCCCTGGAGACGTGCGAAAATATCCTCCAGTCCGATGACCCATTCGGAATCCATTGACGGGAACCCTGCAGGGTCCGCAGGGGGCTGAAGCCAACAGCGTTCCAGGCGTTCAAGCAAGCCGACCGGTAGGGTATCAGGCGCCTTCGGCCAGGATTCGAAACGCCCCACAGGGGCTGCCCAATGCCTGTGGCCGGCAAACAACACCGCCAGGCCAGTCAGATCCAGCCGCGGGCCATCCCTGGCTGCACTCCAGTTAGCGGGAGTATCTAAAGACCCGTCGAGGTACCATCCCTCCGCGGGATCGTCTGCAATCCTCACCATAGCAGCCCATTTTTCCAGCAGGGAGTCCAGCAGGATCACCTCTTGCGGGAGCAATCCGTAAGGATCGGCCAGCCCTAGCAGCAGTACTTTGAGATACTCCCATTCGGGGGTAGTGTAAGTGCGATGGGATAACGGCAACCATCTGCACTTGGTTCTGGCCAGTCCGGCTTTCTGCGCCGCTTGAAAGAGGGCGTTAAGGTCCAGCCACAATCCTGCAGGCATCCGGCGATGATAAAATCCGCACAGGCGCACGATCTGTCCCAGGCAAGCGATCGCACCGACCAGCAAGCCCGCCTCGCCCGGGTGCTCCTGGGCAAAGCACCAGCGGGCATAGGTCCGGCCCAAAGCCCGCCAGGCAGACGCATACACCTGGCTTTGCTCCCCCTCTGCCTGCGGCAGGGGAAAACCGGAAGGCGGTCGAGCATACAGCTGCTGCTGGTGCGCCTTCAAGGCTCCATAGATCCTCTCGGCCAAGCTGCGCGCCTGGGAAGAAACCGGCTGCCAAGCCAGCCCCTCGGCGACGGCCTGCAATTTGGGCACCGATGCTTCTGGCAACTCAGTCAGTTGCCGCTCAGGGCCATCCAAGGTGCAGTCAGAGTGGCAGCGATCGGATAGATCGAGGTAGTGCAGCTGTAACATGTCAGATCTGCAAGTGAAAGTGAGGACACTTGGTTTTTCGATGATAAACAAATATAATTTATTTTCTTCAACGGTGGGTGTAGCTCAGTTGGTAGAGCCCTGGATTGTGGTTCCAGTTGTCGCCGGTTCGAGTCCGGTCACCCACCCCACCCCTTGGGCCATTAGCTCAGTTGGTAGAGCAGCGGACTCTTAATCCGTAGGTCGTAGGTTCGAATCCTACATGGCCCACCAACAGACGACATAGGCTCAGAAGGAATACCCAGCATTTTGCAGGGGCAGGTTTGAAACCCGCCCCCTACCTTTCAACCAATCCACAAAACCAATTGATTCTCCCCTTCTTTAAGCTTGTCCGTCACCTCAGCCATGGGCACTTCGGCACCACCCTCGCGGTAAGGGTTGGGTCCGCGGGTGAAGGGCAGATCGGCTCCGTTAAGATGCACCGCCGCCAGGCCAAAGCCACGTTGGCCGATGTGGTAGGTGACTGCTACCTTTCGGCCCAGAAGTTCCAGCTCGATCCTAAGCCCGTTCAAGGCCGAGGGCATGACCGGATCGATCACCAGCCGTGATCTCTCTAGCCTCAGGCCGAACAAGGTAGTAACGATCAAACTCACAAACACCCCCGGCCCGCTGGAATAAACCCGCCAACCGCCTTGGAGCGGGATTTCACCTGCAAGTACCCGGGCGTATTGGGCATAGGCCTGATAACGGTCAAAGCAAGCCGCATCGGAGCTGGTGTAATAACAGTTCGCCTGGCGCCGAGCGGCGTTAGGGATCCGCGCGCGAAGGCCGATGGGATTGACCTTGCCCAAGGCCTCGAAAAACCCTTGGGCGTCACCATAGTGAGCCAGGGCTTGGGCATAGCGCAGGTGAGCGTGGGTGTACATCAGACCGATCTCGCGGCCGAAAAAGCTGCTGCTCTCAGCGCGCTGGAACAGGCGCTGGGGTCCTCCCCGGTATTTAAGCGGGTGGTCGAACAGGCGGGCGCCGTCGGGACCCAAAAGACGCTGCCGGATGAGGCCTAGATGGAGTTCAGCCTGGTGCGGCGCCAGCATACCGGCCAAAATAGCATGAATCATCGGCAGCAACCTGTAGGAAATGCCGGTGATTCGATCGCGCGGGTGCATGAGATAGGCTATGCGCCCATCGCCGTGGAACCAGGCGAACCCGGCGAGGATGCCGTCTGCGATCAGATAGCGCTGGAAATCCCCATGCACCTCCGCCGCCCTGGCACTTAGGCGTTCTGCCTCCTCGACCAGGTCCAGGCGGCGCAGCGCCTCGGCCAGGGCTGTCAGGGTCTGATACTCAAGCGCCACCGTCCAGGCGCTGCATAGCTGTTCCCCCATCGCGGGGTCCACCGGTTCCAGCGAGTCGTTCCAGTCGCCGCGTCCGTAAGCGGCGAGGCAGGTGCCAGGAATTACCCGTGCCTCCATCACCCCAAGCGCCCGCTCGACGTGCTGCCACACGCTGGCCCGCTCTGCCTGGTCCTCGCCCCCGGGATGGAAGAACGGCACCACCTCGGTGAGCAGCGAGGCGTCCTCGGACGCAGCAAGGTATCGGGCCAGGGCGAGCACCGGCCAGAACACGATGTCGCCGTGAGCATCGCAGGCCCTGATGCTGCGTTCCCGGTCGAAAACCATGAACCACTGCGGCCAGTCTCCATCCGGATTCTGGTTCTTGAATACGCGCAGCAAAAGCTCTCTGACCGGCTCGAAACAGCCCAGCGCAAGCAGCATCTCCACCGCCCCCTGGGTCACGTCGCGGGTGCCCCAGCCACCGCCGGTGTATTGTTCCAGGCCGCGCGGGCTAAGGTAGTGGATCAAGGCGTTGTGATGAAACCAGGGCAAGATTTCCTGCAGGGCAGCCAACTCTTGACTAGGGGTAGGTGGATGGATTTTGAGGCTTTCGAACTTCAATGGCGAGCTCAACACCCCGGGCGCTGTTTCTGTCACCAAACCGCCGAGGATGCGCAACCCAACCCTTGGGGTTGGACTGGTGACCAAACAAAGAAACGGCTGACCGCGCGGACGACCGTCCAAAAACAAAAGCGCATCGCCGCCTACCTGGGCGAAGGTGGTGCCTGGCAAAGGCTCGATCACAAAGCTCCCGGTTGGAAAACACCCGGCAAGCTCTGAACCTTCAGGCGGGCGGACCAGGATTTTCCCTGCGTGCCATTCATGCCGAACCGGCGCGGCTGCATCGCCGTCTTCGCCGCCCAGGGCCAGGTGGAAGACGATCAGACAGCGGCAAGGTGCGCCTTGCAGGAAACTCAGCTTGAACGTCAGGGTCTGGGGAGGGCCACGATGCGCCATGCTCCGACACTCGATCAGGCCGACGGCGTGCCGGTAGAGCCAGCGGCAACCCTGGGGGGTCATGGCGAAGGCCGAGGGCACGTCGAGCAAGTGCCAGGTTCCGGAAAGCTCCACAAATACCCTAAGGCCGCGGGCGCGAAACAGTCCCACATACCCCCGCGCGGCGGAGAGGAAACGGTTGATGGCCACGTTCCCCTGCGTGAGTTGGGAGTGGAAAATCCCTGCCATCCAAACTGTAGAAGTAAGCGAGGCTTCGTCCGGAACCAGGGATTGGAAGGTAGCCAGGATGTGGCCGTGGGGGCGAAGCACCGACAGCTCCTTGGCTTTGAGGACCACGTGACAGTTCTGATCAGTGAAAAAGGACAACAGGCGCCCGCACTCATCGCGTTCGAGCTGGCGCCATTCGGTCCCAAACCAGGCGGAAAGCTCAACCTCGGCAGGTTCTCGGGCATCTAGGAGGGGAGCGGTGCTAAACAGGGTGGTTTTTGGCTGAGATCCCCTCACCCCTACCTTCTCCCCGGGGGATAGGGGAAGGAAAGCCTCCGGCAGGCTCTGAGCCTTATCTACTATAGCCAGGTCGGCGTCTGAAGTCGCGCCCGGGTGATCCGCTTCCAACCAGCCGAAGAACCCGCGCCTGGCCCTCATCCCCGCTTTCAACGGCAGCAGACTGTCCTGGATCGCTGCCATGGCGTGTTCATGCTGGCGGCGCTCACCAGGCAGACCTCGGGCGACGCCGACCGGAATCCTACCCGCCCGGCTTGCAAGGCCATAGACTTGCAAGGCATCGCTGGCAAAACTCACCCCCTTGCCCAAGGCACCGATCACACACCACGGATGTCGGCCGGCCACAGCCAGGTTCTGCCGTGACGCCAGCACGAACCCCCGCTGCGGGTGGAAAAGCGGGGTGTGATCCAAGTATTGACTGACGAAATACTCGTTTGAGCGCACCAGACCGTAATCGGCCAGGCCCAAGTCCTGGACATAGATCAGATCGAGCACCTCAGCTTGATCGCCGACGTTCTCCAGATCCACGTGCCAGAACCAGGCGGAGGCCGATGCGGCCAAGACCAACGCGACGGTGTAACGGACGCCCCAGCATTCGCCACGCATCGAGACTCCCCGCTTGGGGCATCCCCATAAGCTTGCCTCTACCTGCGACGGGCTCTGGGGTCCAAGCAGCGGGATCCACTCGATGGCCTCGCCATGGCGGCGGAGATACAAGTTGGCCGGCCCGCCTTCCACCTCGGTGCCTAGGAACAGGTTGAGGAGCACATCGCCCAAGTCCATGCGCCGGATCGAGCCGTTTGCGTTCACCTGCACCTTAAGACCTGAGGGGCTCTCCAGTTGGATCGGAAACGCTTGCCCCATCATTGAGCGAACCTTAAGGTTATCTCCGCAGGAATCTTTAGGACCGTGATTTCCTCTGCGCTGAACTCCCTGACCGCAGCGGTGTTCCCTTCGACCTGCACGATCGGGGAAAGCAGCGGCGGCCTGACCACAATCCCACCCGGCGGCACCTGCATCCCCCCGTCCAGGATAAGATGCAGGGTGTCGGCGCTTTGCAGGCGTAGGGCATAGCTAAGTTTCCCGTACCAGGTCGGCAAATTCCTTACGGTTACGGTGCCTTCCCGAAGCCACGCCTCCGCGATGCCGGCGGCGATGACCAGCGCTTGGTCCGTCTCGCGCTCATAGGCGAACAGGCTGCGGACTGCCAGGATATATTCGGCGCTGATCCAGGTATGAGGAAGATCGCCGAGAAAACATGGGGCCAGAGGGTCGCGCCAGGAGATTTCCGGCCATTGATTCCAGGGCCGGATGCGCCGGTCAGACAGAAAGTACCCGAGAAGCTCTAGGACCTCGAGTCTGCGCCCCAGACGCACCAGGGCAGCAGCAATGCGGATTTCGTAGGCGCTGTAGTTGGTCCATGGCACTTTGTCCTGGATCCGACTCTTAAGCCCTTGGAGGTATTTGTCGAACGTTCGGTCTGAAGCGGGCTTAGGCAAGCAGTCAGCGACATCGAGCGCGACAGCGACCGCTGTTGCGGCAGGATCGAAGTCACCCAGCTCCACCGAAGCTGGTAGATAATCGATGCCATGCCAGCTCCTGGCAGCCTCTAAAGATGCGTATACGTTCTGACAGAACTCATCGCGCAAAGCCTTGAGGCGTTCCGCCTCGAGCCGATCGCCCAGGATCTGGGCACAGACTAAGGCGTCCTTGAGGCCGCGCAGGGCCCAGAAATCGTCCCAATAGGCGTGCACCGGGCAAGCCATGTAGCCCTCGTGGCTCATGGACTCAGGCAGGAGACCGTAACAGGCGTGCCGGTGGGGCAGTCGGTATTCGGGCGTGAGCCTGCGGGCGCGCAATGCCTCAAGATAAGCTAGGGTTTTTTTCACCTTAGGCTGCATTTGCCGGACGAATCCGGTATCGCCGGTAAAGCGCCAGTATTCCATGACCCCATAGAGGAACTGGCCGTAGGCGTCGAACTCCGGCAGCCATTCCACACCCTCGCGGTCCACGCAGTCCGGGAGGCTGCCGTCCTCGGCCTGGAACCTAGCGTACCAGCCGACAAAGTCGCGCAGGGGTTCGGCCATCCCGACCCGAAGCAGGGCCACGCCCATCATCACCCCATCGCGGATCCAGGCGCGGTCGTAGCGGCGCGGGCCGGGATGCAGAGCGGGACCGGCGCGGTTGATGAGGATGTGGGCGGCGGCGGTTTTAAACGCATCGACTAGGTCCTGTGCCTGAGGAGGAAGGCGGATCTCCACCGCGCCCAGGATGGCCTGCCAGGTTCGGGCGGCGCACTCTAAATCCTGAAGGCCTTGAGTCCGATCCGGCGGGGTGAGCCCAAACGGTACCGCAAGCCAGACCTCCTCTGCTGCATCAGGAGCGAGGTTCAGATCGAAGCGCAAGGCGCCGGAGGCATAGCCGAACTCATCTGTCACCTCAGGGTTCGGTGGCAGGATGCCCTCGGCTAGGTATTCCGTAACCGAGCCCGAAGCCGCCGCCACCGCCCCGAATCCAGAACAAGGCGAGAGCGGAAGCACCCTCAGGTTACGGTTGACCAAAACTTCACCGCCTGCAAAGCTCAGCTCCCGCACCTCGGCGACCCCACCAAACGTCCGCCAATGCTGCCAGGTCGGCGTGACCTGAAACGGTCGGATGGCAGCGAACAATAAGACCGACCGATGCGCTTGCAAGGTGTTTTCTAGCCCAAAGCGAAGATAAAGGCAGGCAGGGTCCGCGAACACCGTGATTTTGAGCATCAGTCCCTGGACCTGCCACGCTACCCACGGAATCGGCAGATACCCCTGTTCCAAGCCCTGGCTAAGCACCCCATCCGCCCAGGTGAGCAAACGCCCGTCTAGGTACAGAAACGGCTCGATGGAAAACGAACCCTTGTCCACCTCGACCATGCCTTCTTCGTTGACCAAGGCCTGCGCCTCACCCCGGCCGGTGCCGACTGCGGTCCAGTAGCTCTGCCGGCCCAACAAATACTTGGGATACCACCCCGCCGGCCACTCTTTGGCGATGCTGGCAAAAAAAGCATTGAGCGAGCGGGAGAACTCTAAAGGTTTGACCTCGATGCGGCAGATCCCGAAACCCTGGCCCAAGCTGCGGTGCAAATTCAGCTTAAGGTAGCGCGAGCGCGCCTGCGGCAGATACACATAACTGCGCCGCGCACCTCCCTGGTGCGTGGCATAAGCGGTTTTCCAAGCCTGGCCATCGGTGGAAAGCTGGACTTCGAAGCCAAACGCCTCGAAGCCTTTCTCCCAATGGATCGAGAGCCCGCCGTACTCGCGCACCTGCCCAAAATCGAGCAGCAACCACTGCGGCTCCCCCGGCAGGCTGCGCCACGATGAATCCTCGGCAGCATCGACCACGCTGCCGGGATCATGTCCCGGCAAGGCGCTGGAAGCCTGTGCCACCGGTACCCCCCGGTAGGTTTCGTCGCGCAGCCTAAAATCCGTAATTTCCACCGTACCCTTGCCGCCAGGCCCAGCGACGATGGCGATTTCGAGCGCAGCGATGCGCTGCGGGGGGCTTTCGCCGAGCGGTCCCCAGGCGAATTCGATCTGGCTGCTTGGGATCCGGATAGGCTGGAAATCTTTTGGCACCGCCAAGGCATCCTGCCGGTAGCGCCAGACATTTCGGCCTGAGGCGTCCACCAGTTTGAACTCAAAGCTGTTGGCCGGCGCCTTACCGCGGATGCAGAAGGTGAAGGAATAGCTTTGCGGAAGTTCCAGCGCAAAAGCTTTGCGCGCCACCACGAATCCGTACCTGCCCCGGAAATCGAAGTCCATGCGCATGGCCCGGCCACAGGTGGCGGCTGTGGAAGAGAGGATAAGCTTTGCCTTGCCCGAGACAATCGCGCTCCAGCCGGAAAGGTCCCTGAAATCGTCCAGGATTTCCCCTGCCTGCTCAACCACTGCCGACCTTAAGCTCTTCGGCAAGCTGCCCACCCTCGACCAGGCACCAGCGCCACTTCCCGCCGGGATAAAGTTCTAGCACCGCAGCATAGCGCTTCAAATCAGCTGGGGCTTCTTCGAAAGTCACATAGGAAATCGAACGCTGGCTGAAGAGGTCGAGGACGTATCCCACTTTGTTGGGATCTAGGGCACTGCTTGGGCGATCCAGAAAAACGAACCGCGGCGCAACCAACAGGATCCGGGCGACGGCCAACAACTGCTGCTCGCTCAAGCCGAGGAGGCTGGCCCAATCCTGCTCGATGTCGAGACCGAAACGGGCAAGGTGTTCGATCTGCAAAGCTTTTAGCGTGTCCAAAATATGCTGGTCGGAAACCCCTCTCCCCGGACAACCGCACAGCAGGGCTTCGCGCAGCGTCCCCGGCGGTAGATAAGGCCGCTCGGTGAGGAACGCTATTCGCTCCAGGCTGGGCCTGACGATCCGCCCCTCGCCTGCCTCCCAAACCCCGGCGGTCGCCCGGAAAAGGGCTGCCCGCGCACCCTGGTCCGGCCCCACAACGAGGACTGTTTGGCCGTGCGGAATCGCAAGCGTCAAGTCCTCCACCAGGGTGCGTCCACTTCGCGGCGAGCGCAGGGTCAGATGGTCGTAAGCCACCTCATCATCTTCGATGATCTGGATGGGGGGCGCTTCCGCCCGCTCCTCCGCCGCCACCAAGGCTCCCGCCAAGGCGTCGAGCCGAGCGACCACGGCGGCAAACGAGGAAATCGACTGGAATTGGGTGACGATCAGCGAGAAGGCTCCCATCAGGGTCATGAACGCCATTGCCGCCTGGGTGACCACGCCGAACTCGACCTCCCCCCTGAAGTAAAGGGGAGCTACGATCAGGACCGGGATGATCTGGATCAACCAGTTGTAGCCGGTGGTGAAGAAACCCAGCTTGCGGTTGACCTGGATGATTTGGCGGAAGTTCGCCGCAAACTCGTCGAGCTGATGGAGTAACTTCGCTTTCAGCGGGCATTCTTGACCGAGCAGCGCGATCGAGTCAGCGTTTTCCCGCAGGTGGATGAGCGAGGCACGGAAATTGGCCTCTTTGTCCAATTGATCGTAATTCAGCCAAACCAGAGGGCGCCCCAGCCGCACGGTCAGGTAGGAACCGGCTACCGCATAGAGCCCGGCCACACCGAACAGCAAAGGACTGATGTCCAGCAGCACTCCCGAAAAGGCAATAACCGTGAAACCGCCGTTGAGCAGGATGAGCGCGAAGGACAGGGTGGTTACGGTGAAAGCTTTGATGTCGTCAGCGATCCGCTGGTCGGGATTGCGGACCTCGCCGGTGAGGCTGAGGCGGTAATAATTGCGGTGGTTAAGATAGCGGTCCAGACTCAGCCGGGTCAGCCATTCGCGCCACAGGAGTCCCAAGCCCTCCTCGGTGTAGCGGGAAACGACGGCGATCACGGTCAAAGCTGCAAATACCACCAGATAGAACAAGGTCTGAGCAATCAACCGATCCAGATCCCGCTCCGCGATGGCGGTCATGAAGTCGCGGCCGACATAGCTGCCCACCACGTTCAGGCCGTTGAAGCCGAACAGAAAAAGAACGAGCAGCCCAAAGCGCCACCGCGCCGTCCGCCCGACCGCAGGATCGCCGGTGAACATGGTCAAGATGCGCACGAACCGGTCCCAGACCTGTCGGTTGAAAGAAATCCGTTCTTGTTCTGCGTTCATTGCCGTGCTCCAAAATAAATCCAGAACCCATTATACCGCCACACCCCAGCCTTTCCGCCTTTCCCGCTCCAGCTTCCACCACGCCTCCAGCACGCACGCCACCGACCAGGCCTGGGCCGGGCAGCCGCGCGGCAGATGGGGTGGATCGGCGTCGAAGATCTCGCTCACCGTGCCGAGGCCGGCATCGAACAGGTGGTCGCGGATTGGTTCCAGCCGGCTTTGCGCTCGCTCGGCATCGCCGCTGACGCGGAATTCGGCCAGGGCATAATGGCCCAGCAGCCAGGCCCACACCGTGCCCTGGTGATAGGCGCCGTCGCGCTCCCGCACCCCGCCGCGGTAATGGGAGTGGTAGTCCGGATGCGAAGGCGCCAGGGAACGCAGGCCATAGGATGTGAGCAGTATCTCGCCGCATGCCCTGACCACGTTCCGCTGCGTTTCGGCCACCAGGGGACTGAATGGCAGGCTGACGGCGAAAATTTGGTTCGGCCGCAGAGAGTCATCTTTGCCTTCCGGTCCGTCGAGCACATCGAACAGCGTTCCAGTCGCCGGATCGACGAAGCGCTGAAAACCCAGGCGGACGGTCTCCGCCAGGGCGTCGTAGCCTTCGGCCGGTGCACCGAGGCTGCGCGCGAATTGCGCCATGCACTTCAAGGCATTGAACCAAAGCGCGTTGACCTCGACCGGCTTGCCTGAGCGCCTGGTGACCACCCAGTCTCCGACCTTGGCGTCCATCCAGGTGAGCTGAACCCCCTCCTCGCCGGCCTTGAGCAAACCGTCAGCCTGGTCCATAGCGATGCCGTAGCGGGTTCCCTGGCGATAGCAGGCGATGATTTCCTCGAGTTTCGGGAACGCCCCCTTCAGCGCCGCCTCATCCCCTACTTCCTCGACATAGGCCCGCCAGGACTCTATGTACCAGAGGGCTGCATCCACGGTGTTGTAGCCCACAGCTTCGCCCCTGGCCGGGAACTGGTTGGGCAGCATGCCGCGGTCGACGAAACGGGCGAAGGTCTCCAGGATACGCCGCGCGCTTTCGTAGCGGCCGGTCGCCAGGGTCAGGCCCGGCAGGGCGATCATGGTGTCGCGCCCCCAGTCGCCGAACCAGGGAAAGCCAGCGATCACCGATTCGCCATCGCTGCTATCAGGCAACGAGCGTGCGAACAGGAAGCTGTCGGCAGCCAGTATCAGTTGCTGCACCCACGGCAGGGCATCTGCGAATTCCGGATGCCTGGCCCCGGCCTGAGCGATGAGGGCTGTGTCCACGGCCTGGAAGCGGCGCATGGATTTCTCCAGATGGAGCGGGGTCTCTTTTTCCAGGGTGGCGATGATGCCCACCCACTCGCCCGGGATCGGTGCCAGCACCGCCTCGCCGATGTACAAATGATGGTCCCGGTCGGACAGTCCCCGTCCACGCTCCACCGGCAGGTCGAAGTTCTCGGTCCAGACGCGATCAGACTTGAAGCTGCCGCCTGGCACCTCGATCCTCAAGGCATAGGGCACGCCCGGATCACAGCCGGCACAACCGCGCACGGTGATCCCGGACGGTTCGGGCTCAAGCAGCGGATTGAAGTGTCCCGGTTCAGTCTCGCCGTGATGGTCGCGGGCGTTGACCAGCAGCTTGAGGCGAAGCGTCAGGTCGCGCTGGTCGCCTGGCGGTGGATCGGGCCGGAAAGCCACATAAACGGTGTTCGCCCCCGGTTCCAGCCAGATCCTCTGCTCCAGACGCAGATCACCGAAGGCGAACTGCCAAACAGGCATACGGCCGTCGAGCCAAAACGACTCGATATGGGTGTGGCCCTGCGGATCGATGACGCCTTCCGACCAGCGATTGCTGCACAGGGGCACGGACTTCCCGTCGATTTCCAGCCAGGCATCGGCCTTGGCGAAAACCAGGAAGCGACCCAGGGGCAGTTCCATCGGGGCGATGAGCAGGCCGTGATAGCGCCGAGTCAGGGTACCTGCCACTGTGCCGGCGGCATAAGCGCCGCGGCCGTTGGAAAGCCACCACTCGCGCCGCTCCGCCTGGACGAGATCGCCCAAGATTTCCCGCCCGAAGCGGATGTGACCAGCCAGGATGCCATTCTTCCCGTTCAGAACCAGATCGGCCTCCCTAAATTTTCAACCGCTCCGACAGCCGGCCATGCCTTTCAGCGCCTGCTGCTCCTTCGGGTGGGGGGAGGTTGCCCGGCGGGCGTTGAGAGTCTCCTGCTCGGTAAGCCCGGCCCCTTTGCCGAGTGCGGTGGGCGCCGCCACGCCATAGCCGCAGCCGTTCGCCTCGCCCACCACCAGGGCAATCTGTCCCGCAGGCGCGAAGGCAGGGTGCCGGTCGAAAGAGCCTGACCGAAATCGAGATACGCCTTCGCCACAGCGGGCGAATTGGCCATCGTCGCAATCAGGTTCGGCACCGCGCCCATTTTCTTTTTGATCGCACCAAGCAGTTCCGTGGCACGGGCATCAGCGGTATGTAAATCAACTAGTCGAATCCTAGTCATCGCTTTTCCCCTTGGATTGAGGTTGGTGGAAATAACGCGGACGACAGGCGAATCCTGACCCCTGCATTCCCTAATGAGCATGGGGCGGAAGCTCTTGAGGGACCACCGAGCTTTGGAGCCCGCCGGCGGCGAGCCACTTCTCCGTGGTCGCTTCGGCCCGCGCAATCAGCTCGGCAGTCCTCGAGAAGTCATAGGGCGATACCGGCTGCGGACAGAGCGGCGGAATCACCGTGATTTTCGCGGTGCCCGCCAACCGCTCGACTTCCTGCACCAGCTGCCGGGCCACCAGGATGTTTAAGCCGTGGAGGACCGAGGCGATGACGCCGTCTGGCGGTGCCTCCAGGGCGCAGGAATAACCGGTCGGGAACACGATCAGGCGCCTGCCCCCCAGGGCGATCGCGGAGGACACCGGGGTATAGTTGCTGACTCCGCCGTCCACCAGAAACCGGCCGTCGATACGCACTGGAGGGAAAACGCCGGGAATGGCTGTACTGGCCAGCAGCGCCGGCACGGCGGGTCCGGCGGAGAAGCGGGTCTCCAGGCCGGTGAGGATATCGGTCGCCACGATGTGGCAGGTGATCCTGGCTTCCTCCAGGCGCCGATAGGGGAGATGCCGCTCCAGGAGATCGGCGAGCGGAGCCGGGTCCACACAGTAGCCGTGTCCGGCGATCAGACTCTTCAGCAACCGCCCTGGGGAAAACGGGAACACCTGGGATCGCTTGAGTCCGCACCAGATTTCTGCAAGCCGATCGACGCCCGCCGGTGTCGGATCGCCGGCGTAATAGGCGGCGTTGATCGCCCCGACCGAAGAGCCGACCACGAATTCCGGCTGAATCCCCTGCCGCACCACGGCCTTCATCATCCCGACCTCGACCGCGCCGAGACTGCCACCGCCGGCAAAGACAAACGCGGTTCCAGATTCGCTGCCCATGACTGACACCTCCCCCAGGGTTGCCTTGAACGACCGAAGCCCGAATCGATAGAGATTAAGCGAGAAGCCTGGATGGAGCAAAGCGAAATCCAGGATAATCCGGTACATGTTTCCGTACTAGTTGAGAGTTTCAGAATAAAGATCGTCATATCGATAGCATCCCTGATGCAGGATGGGCTGACGAAGGAGGCGCATCGTTCGCGATCGATACGCTTCGTTCCTCAGCACATCCTACGAGACTAAAATCGCCGCGATCCTGGGCTGTCCAGTCGGCACGGTCATGTCCCGCCTCGGACGGGCGCGCCCCCGCCTCACACCCCCTCGGCGACCTGGTTGAGTAAGGTACCCGCCGATTCGCATCGATGGTGGGGGCCGGGCAGATCATAGTCGAAATTTGCGAGAAAACCTTCGCCGGTCCAAAACACCAGCGTCCGCACGCCGGTTAGGAACACCTTTGAGCCTCGAATTGCGCGACTGCGGGGACGGGGAGTTCCAACATTCCCGCCGCTGCCGTAAAATTTAGGGCTTGCCCCTGTTCCGCAATCCCCTGCTATGGCTGTTTCTCATCGGCATCACGCTGGCTGGCTGCCAGCGTCACCCAGACTGGGAGGCAATCGCCCCGCAGGCACCCCTGCTCGAAGCCATGGGCGACCTCCATCATCTGGCGCAGCGCTACCCGGACGACGCTCTGATGGCCCTGCACCTCTGGGATCACTGGGACAAGGACGGCGCGCCGAAACCGTGAACCAGCGCTTTGCGCAGGTGCGGGCGCACGGCGATATCCACCTCACCTCATCGAGGTTTTGATGGAGGGGGGCGAACTGCGAACCTACCAACTGCTGATCGGTCTGACCGCACCGCAGCGGATCCGGATCGGCAGGCTGGGTGAATTCGATTTTCCGGCCGGACGCTATGTCTACACCGGAAGCGCGAGGCGTTGCCTTAAGGCGCGCATCGCCCGCCATCTTTCGGCCTCAAAAAAGCTGCACTGGCACATCGATTTCCTGCTTGCGGCCCAGGCTGCCCAGGTTCTCGAGGTCCAAAGGTTCCAGGAGGACGAATGCTGGGTAAATCGGCGCACCCCCGGCCGGATTCTGATCCCCGGCTTCGGCGCGGGCGACTGCCGGGCACGCTGCGTCAGTCACCTCAAGTATTGCGGCGATGACAACAGAGCTTCAGGCGATCTGCATCGTTCCCGCCCAAATTGAAGACGCCGAGGCCATCGCCGCGATGGGGTGGGACATCTTCAAGCGGCACTACTTTCCGGAAGTGTTGAGTATGGACGCCATCGCCTACCTTTGGCGGCGCACCTTAAGCCCGACCGCGGTCCGCGAGGAAATAGCGCGGGGCGTGAGCTACGAATGGATAGAACGGTCCGGAATTCGCCTCGGCTTTCTGGCCTGGCATCATCCGCCTGGCCAAGACCGGATGCGGCTCAACAAGCTGTATCTCCTGCCCGAATATCACCACCTCGGCATCGGCGCCCTGGCTTTGACCCACGTCAAGGCGGTGGCCGCCCGGCGGGGGGTAAGGGAAATCTATCTCTACGTCTTCAAGAAGAACCACAAAGCTATCCGCGCCTATCTGAAAGCTGGTTTCACCATCGCCCGGGAAGAAATCACCGATGCAGGTCAAGGATATTGCTACGACGATTATGTGATGACCTGCCACCTTGACCTTTAAATAATGCACCCCACTCTCATCAGGATCGCCAGGTGGCGGGATTGAATAACACCAATACCGCGACAATCTCCACCCTGCCCAGCCACATGTCCAGCCCCAGTACCAATTGCAGCAGGCCAGGCAGATCGGCGCTGGTGATGCCCGCCGATAATCCCACTGTCCCCAGCGCAGAGATCACCTCGAACAGGGAATGCAGCGGATCATACCCCAAGGCGAGAAATGGAAGCCAGGAAAAAAATGCAGTCAGCACATACAAAAACAGCAATACCTGGGCACGCAAGCATAAGGATTCGTCGATGGGAAGCTTGCCCAGGTGCAACTTGGTCCAGGCATGGGGCGGCAAAGCCAGGCGGCGAAGTTGCAGCTTCAGGGTGGAAACGAAGATCAACACCCTAAGCCATTTGACCCCTCCTGCGGTGGACCCCAACCCGCCGCCGACCAGCATCAGCGCCAGGAGCAAACCCATTGCCACCGGCGGCAAAGCATCCACCGAAAGGGTGGAAAACCCTGCCGTGGTCTGGGCGGAAAAAGCGGTCAAAAGACCGTGAAACAGCGCCTGGTCCCACCGCCATCCCTGCTGCCAGGCCAAGGCGGCGCTGATCGCAACCCCTCCCACCAGACCGCTGGCGAGCATGGCCCGAACCTGTAAGTCGCGCGGCGTTCCATGAAGATAGACCGCAAATGGCAGCGCACCCAGCACGCTGACCCCGATCACCCCAATGGCGAAAGGCTCGCCCAGTTCGGCAAGCCCCTGATCGAGGGAAGAAAAACCACCGGTAGACACCGCCGCCAGGGCGTGGATCAGGGCCGCGAAGGGATCACCACCCAAGATCCACAAAAGCAGAAAAGCGACCACGGTAAGGATCAGATAGACCGTGATGATCCTTCGAGTGTAAATCCAGGCCGAGGTAAGCGGTTCAAATCCGCTCTCCACTCCCAGAAGATACCTGGGCAAGGGACCGGGTTCCAGCCATAGGGGCAACAGGGCGACGATGCCCAGTCCTCCGTACCACTGCATCCAGGCGCGGGCAAATAGGAACGCGGACGGCTTGTCCGCTACCTTAGGCAAAGTGGTCAAACCGGTGGTGGTGATCGCCGACACCGCCTCGAACAGGGCCATAGCATAACCGATCCCGGCACCGCTCAAGGGATAAGCCATGAGCAGTGGAGACAGGAGAAAAGCCAGGGCGGTGACCACCAGCCCTTCATTGCTCCTAAGGTCGGTGGGGGCGGATAGGCGGGCCAGCGGCCAGCACACCAACCCAAGCACAGCGATGACTGAGAGATACTTAAGACCGATGGACCAAAACCCGCCTGCCAAGGCAACCAGCATCGGCACGAAGGTCAGCGCGGCAAGCACCAACCCTACCCAGCCAAGGAGATAGGCCAAGACCTTAAGACGGGCGGGTTGGTATAAAATGCCAACGGAAGGCTCAGCCATAGACCTGACTCCAAGCGGCGCTGACTGGTAAATATGGTAGCAATAGATTGAGCCGGATGGCCCAATCGGGTATCTTTTCTCAGCACTGCCTCGCCCACTACTTAAAATTCCAAACGAGGTCCCCATGCAATCTGTCACTGTCCTGAGCTTGGCTGTTTTACTGCTGGCGGCCTGCGCGCCCGCTGCCAAAGGTCCCCTCACCTTTGCCGAACAGCTTGAGCGCGAGCGCAGGGAACTGGCCACTATCGGCGAAAAGTGGTCGCAAGGGCGGGCGATGGTCAACCAAGGTGAAGCAGCGGTTAAAATAGGTGAAAAACTGATCGCGCAGGGTCGGCAAAAGCGCGCCCAGGGAGAGACAATGATAGAGCGCGGCAGAAAAATCATGGAAGAAGCAGAACAAGAGTACCATATGCGCACCGGCGCTGCTACATTCCCTCTGGATGATGCGGAGAAATAACACCCCTCCCATGGCAACGACCGCTGCGATTCAGCTTCCCCCGCCAAGCCAGGCGGTGACCATCCGGCCCGCTCGGCTGGAGGACCTGGACCGGCTGGTGCAAATCGAACACCGCTCGTTCACCACCGACCGTTTCTCCCGCCGCACCTTTCGCTACCTCCTCACCCGGGCCAACGCCGTCACCTTGGTCGCCGAGGTCGACGCCAAGGTCGTAGGCTACGCCATGCTCCTGTTCCATCGCGGCACCTTCCTGGCGCGCCTGTATTCGCTCGCGGTCGATCCCGCATTCAGGAGCCTGGGGGCGGGTCTGGCGCTGATCGAGGCAGCCGAGCACCTGGCCCTGGCTCATGACTGCATCACCCTGCGCCTGGAAGTACGCAAAGACAACCTAAGCGCCATCCGCCTCTACCAGCGGCACGGTTACAAGTTGCAGGAGACGGTCCCGGATTACTACGAGGACCACATGGACGCCCTGCGGATGGAGAAATTCCTCGCCCCGCACCTCAAACCATCGTTGGTGCGGGTACCCTATTATCAACAAACGCTGGATTTTACCTGTGGGCCGGCCGCCCTGATGATGGCGATGAAGACTCTGGATCCATCCCTTGCCCTGGACCGCAAGCTGGAGCTTAGGATCTGGCGTGAATCCACCACCGTGTTCATGACCTCCGGGCACGGCGGCTGCGGCCCGTATGGCCTGGCCTTATCAGCCTGGCGGCGCGGATTTGGCGTGGAGGTCTTCGTCAACGATCCCGGGGCATTGTTCATCACCTCGGTGCGCGATCCGGAAAAGCGCGAGGTCATGCGCCTGGTGCAGGAGGATTTGCTGGAGGAGCTGAAAACTTTGCCGATCCATCTGGAATACCGGGCGCTTGGGGTGGACGAGTTGACGGAGAAATTCGACCGCGGCGGCATCCCGGTGGTGTTGATCAGCTCCTATAGGATCTATGGAGAAAAGTTCCCGCACTGGGTGGTCGTGATCGGCCACGACCAATCCTTCATCTACCTGCACGATCCTTACGTGGACGAAGAGGCCGGCAAGACCCAGACAGACTGCATCAACCTACCTATTTTAAAGCGCGATTTCGAGCGCATGGCGCGCTACGGCAAAACCGGCCAAAAGGCCGTTCTCATCCTGTCCAATCCCATAGGCACCATCACGCCTTTGGCCTATACCTGATCCTCTAATGTCCTCGCATATCGTCCTGATCGAAAAACCAGAAGACTGGCTGCCCATTTTTCCCAAGGTACAAACCCTCACGGCGCGGGAATACCTGGGCCAGCCGGATCTCTTGGAGCATCGCGGCACCCACCTGATCAACCTGTGCCGTAGCTATCGGTATTTGAGCACCGGCTATTATTGCTCCCTGCTGGCCGGTGCCCGTCACCACAAAGCCCTGCCCTCGGTCAACACCCTCACCGCCTTGAGCCGCAAGTCCCTCTACAACCTGGACGTAGAGGATCTGGACCCGACCATCCAGAAAACCCTCTGCAAACGCCAGCCATCCGATTCCTCTGAAGACCTGGAGCTTGCCATCTACTTCGGTCAGGCAGATGACTCAAGACTGCAGCCTCTGGCGCGGCAGATTTTCGATCTGTTTCCCTGCCCGATCCTGAAGGTGACGTTCCGGCGTCAGAACCGCTGGGGAATTTCCGCCATCCAGCCATTGCATTTAAACCAGCTCGACGCCCTGCAACAACAAGACTTTTCTTCAGCCCTGACCGCTTATCTGAGCAAACCGTGGCGGCTTCCCAAACTTAAGCGGGCGGCCCGATACGACCTGGCCATCCTCTACGATCCAGCCGAGCAAAAAGCGCCTTCCAACCCCGCCGCCCTGCGCAAGTTTGTCCAGACCGGCAGGAAACTTGGCGTCGAAGCAGAGTTGATCGAAAAGAAAGACTACGGGCGGATTTCCGAATTCGACGCCTTGTTCATCCGGGTCACCACCGCCATCGATCATTACACCTACCGCTTCGCTAGGAAAGCCTATCTGGAAGGGATGGCGGTGATCGACGATCCCAACTCCATCATCCGCTGCACCAATAAGGTCTTTCTGGCCGAACTCCTGGCCGCCCAAAACCTCCCCCATCCGCGTACCATCATCCTCCAAAAGGGGGACCAGAAAACCCTGCATAACCCCCTGGGGTTTCCCGTCGTCCTCAAGATCCCGGATGGCTCGTTTTCCCGCGGCGTGCTCAAAGCCAACGATGCATCCGAATTCAGCCGCATGTGTATCGAGCTGTTCAAGGAATCCGATCTGATCTTGGCGCAGGAATTCATCTACACGCCGTTTGACTGGCGGATCGGCATCCTCAACCATCAGCCCCTCTATGCCTGCCGCTATTTCATGTCGCGCCAGCATTGGCAGATCGTCAAATACGAACGCTCCGGCCGGATCGTAGAGGGCGGCTTTGAGACCCTGGCGGTGGAACAGGTTCCCAAACCGGTGATGGAAACTGCAGTCCGCTTGGCCAGCTACATCGGCGACGGCCTCTACGGCGTGGATCTGAAACAGACCGAGCAGGGGATTTATGTCATAGAAATCAACGACAATCCCAACATCGACTCTGGGATTGAAGACAAAGTGCTAGGCGAGGAACTCTACCGGCGCATCATCGCCGACTTCATTCGCCGTATCGAGGAACGCCGCGAGGGCGTTCCCCTCCTCAAAAAAACACCATCGAACTCATCGCCGACTATGCCGCGCGCCGCGTGGCGCCAAAGCAAACCAAGCGGCTCAAAGCCGGAAAGGAATACGACTTGATCACCCAAGCGGCGATCGACAACATCTTCGCTTGCATCGACGAAACCCTGCGCCGTGCGACCACGGTCGCTTCGGTCTTCCGGCGTTGAGCAAACCGTCTCAGTCGGCGATGGGAGGCTCGGGAGAAAGCGCCTCGATTTCCTCCTCGATCTGCAGCTGGAACCGCTCTATCGTCGCCGCCGCCTCCCCTGGCTCGCTGAAGCGCGCTAGCTGAAACAGCGCATCCCCTTCGGTGACCAAAGGAAGATTGTTCCTGCCGATCACGATCCCGGAACAGGTGGCGATTACCTGCTCTTCGTTCTTGCCGAACGGATCCTCCACCACCCCCAGCAACTCCCCCCGGGAGACCTTGGCGCCCAGGGGCACCAGCGCCCGCAGGAGGCCGCTCTGAGGGGAACGGACCCACTGGGTCGAGCGGGCGACGACCGGCTCCGGCAAGGCCCCCCGACCAGACCCGCGGGCACCATCCCTAACGCCCGCATGACCCGGAGGATTCCCCGCACGCCGGCGTGGATGGCGGTCTCGCTGTAACGCAGGGCCTCTGCTGCCTCGTAGACCAAACACGGGATCCCTCGCTGCACCGCCTCGGCACGCAGAGAACCGTCGCGGATGTCGGCATTGAGGATCACCGGCACCCCGAATGCTCGCGCTAGGGTCTCGGTGGTGGCATCGGCAGTGAAGGTGGTGCGGATCTGGGGCAGGTTGTCGCGGTGGATAGCGCCGGTGTGCAGGTCGATGCCGTGAGTGCAGATCGTCAGCAACTCGGCGGTGACCAGATAGGCCAGCCGCGCCGCCAGGGAGCCCTTGTCGGTTCCCGGAAAACAGCGGTTCAAATCGCGTCGGTCGGGAAGGTAGCGGGACTGGCGCACGAAGCCGTACACGTTGACGATGGGCACGGCGATCAACGCGCCCTTGAGGCCCCGCAAGGCCGGCGAGCGCAACAGGCAGCGGATGATCTCGATGCCATTGATCTCGTCCCCGTGCACCGCCGCACACACCAAAAGCCTCGGACCGTCGCGGCGCCCGCGGATCGCGTGGACCGTCATCGGCACCGGGGTGTGGGTGTAGAAGCTCGGCAGCGGGATGTCGAAACTCACCCGCTTGCCTGGGGGAATCGCCACGCCGTGGATGATGAGATCCTGCATTTGGGTTGTGCGGTCCTTTTAGGTCAGCCTTTGCCGCGCGTGCGGGTCTTGCCCAATTGGGCGTTTTTCTCGATGAATTCGATCATCTGACTGGCGATGTCCTTGCCGGTGGCCGCCTCGATCCCTTTAAGGCCCGGCGAGGAATTGACCTCGAGCACCAACGGGCCGTGCTTGGAGCGCAGGATATCCACTCCGGCCACGTTCAGGCCGATGGTGCGGGCGGCGCGCACCGCGGTGGAACGCTCCTCCGGAGTAATCTTAACCAGGTTGGCGCTGCCGCCACGGTGGATATTGGAGCGAAATTCCCCTTGGCGAGCCTGGCGCCTCATCGCCGCTACCACCTTGTCGCCGATGACGAAGCAGCGGATGTCCGATCCCTGGGTCTCAGCGATGTATTCCTGCACCAGGATGTGCTCCTTCAGCCCCAGAAACGCCTGAATGACGCTTTCGGCAGCCTGGTACGTCTCGGCCAGCACCACCCCGATCCCCTGGGTGCCTTCGAGCAGCTTGATCACCAAGGGAGGACCGCCGACCATCTTGATCAGGTCGTCGATGTCGTCGGGGGCGTGGGCAAAGCCGGTCACCGGCATCCCGATCCCTTTGCGCGCCAGCAGTTGGAGCGAGCGCAGCTTATCCCGGGCGCGGGTGATGGCGACCGACTCGTTGAGGGGATAGACTCCCATCATCTCGAACTGACGCAGCACCGCGGTGCCGTAAAAGGTCACCGAAGCGCCGATCCGCGGGATCACCGCATCGAACCCCGCCAGGATGTCACCCTTGTAATGGATGCTGGGTTGGTGCGCGGTGATATTCATATAGCAGCGCAGCACGTCGATCACCTTGACCTCGTGCCCTCGCTGGATGGCCGCCTCGACCAAGCGTTGGGTGGAATAAAGCTTGGAATTGCGGGACAGGATCGCGATTCGCATAGATTTTTCTTATCCTTTTTGACCCTGGTTGGATTAAGCTCGGCCCAGCGGATATCGCCTTTCGATATTCGGGCCACTCACCCAACTTCGAGAAAGATTTTTTTTATAAAGTGGTTGCAAAGAAAGTATGAGGCATCCTCATACTCCTGGCAAAGCGCAGAAAAACGACGACTTCCTTACCGCTTGAGGTTTTTCTCCCGGCTTGCTATGTTCTACTCTGTCTTTCCTGGGGCACCCATCATGAACGCCAACGCCGAAGTGCTTCCAAGGCGTCACCGGATCAGCGCCGATGAATACCACCGCATGGGGGAGGCAGGGATCTTCTCCGAGGACGACCGGGTGGAACTCATCGAGGGGGAAATCATCGACATGACGCCGATTGGAACAAGACACGCAGATGCCGTGCGCAAACTTATCCAGATTCTAGCAAGCAACCTCCCTAAAGAAGCGCTGCTTGATGTCCAAAATCCTGTCCGCCTCAATGACGACAACGAGCCGCAGCCAGACATGGCGGTCATTAAGAATCGCAGGTATATCGACATCCACCCCGGCCCTGAGGACATTCTGCTTCTGATCGAAATCGCCGATACCTCGCTCGACTACGACCGGAATATTAAGGTTCCCCTCTATGCCCGTCATGGGATTCCTGAGGTCTGGCTGGTCGACCTGGCAGGAGAGATCGTCGAGGTCTTCCGAAAGCCCTCCCCCACCGGCTACCTGGAAGTGGGTCGGCACGGACTGGGCGAGCGCTTCAAAGCGCTCCTGCTACCTGAGGTGGAGGTCGATCCGGAAGAGCTCTTAGGGGCATAAAGACAAGGACAAACCAGGAAGTTAAAACCTTGCGACCGCACTCCTGTCGATGGCGCGAGCCGTGCGCATGGGAAACGCCTGCTACGGCTGCAAATCAACGACCCGGGCTAGGGCAAGACTTCCGCCCTGTTCCTTGAACCGGCTGGCTCCTACCCTGTCTTCTTCATCGCCCCATCATGAGCGCCCTAGGGCTATGCTTCCACCCGCCGAGGTACGCCTGGATTTACCTCATGCTTACGCAACAACGCCTTTACTTCCTCCCCGCCCAGCACCTCTTTTTCCATCAGTTTTCTGGCCAGGGCTTCTAGCACTTTTCGGCGTTCGCTGAGGATACTTAAGGCGCGCTCATGCGCCTCGTTAAGGAGCCTCTGCACCTCGGCGTCGATGGCGCGCGCGGTCTCCTCGCTGTAATTTTTGACCTCCTGGCCGGCACCCTCCAGAAACGCCAACTGTTGCCTGAGCCCCCAGATCGCCGGCCCAAGTTTCTCGCTCATGCCAAAATAACAGACCATGTTGTGGGCGATCTCGGTGGCCTTTTCGATATCGTTCTGAGCCCCGGTGGAGAGGTCGCCGTAGACGATTTCCTCGGCCGTCCGCCCGCCCATCAGGATCGCCAGCTGATCCCGCAGCTCCTGCTGGGTAGCCAGGAACTTGTCTTCCACCGGCAACTGTAAGGTGTAACCCAAGGCGCTCACCCCGCGCGGGATGATGGAGATCTTGTGCACCGGCTTACCGGTGGGCACGACCACCGCCACCAGGGCGTGGCCAGCCTCGTGATAGGCGACGCGCTCCTTCTCCTTTGGACTTAAGGCGCGAGTCTTGCGCTCGAGCCCGGCAATCACCCGGTCGATGGCGGATTCGAAATCTTCCATCGAAATACAAGGATGGCCGTGGCGTACCGCGAGGATGGCCGCTTCGTTGCAGACATTCTCCAATTCCGCCCCGACGAATCCCGGCGTGCGTAGAGCCACTACGTGCAAATCCACATCATTACAGAGCTTCTTGGCGCGGGTATGGATTTTAAGGATTGCCTCCCGCCCTGCCACGTCAGGTTTGTCGATGGCGATCTGGCGGTCGAAGCGCCCCGGGCGCAGCAGGGCTTTGTCGAGGATCTCGGGCCGATTGGTGGCCGCCATCACCACTACCCCCGAGGAGGGATCGAACCCATCCATCTCGGCCAGAAGCTGATTTAAGGTTTGCTCGCGCTCTTCGTGGCTGACCGGGGAATACCCTCGAGTACGGCCGATGGCGTCGATCTCGTCGATGAAGATGATACAGGGGGCTTTTTGCCTAGCCTGCTCGAACAGATCCCGCACCCTGGCCGCGCCGACCCCGACGAACATCTCCACGAATTCCGACCCGGTGATGCTGAAAAACGGCACCCCGGCTTCGCCGGCCACCGCCCGCGCCAGAAGGGTCTTGCCCGTCCCAGGCGGGCCCACTAGCAGCACGCCTTTAGGCGGGCGGCCTCCCAACTGCTGGATTTTCTTGGGATCTTTGAGGAATTCGACGACCTCTATGAGTTCTTGCTTGGCCTCCTCACAGCCGGCAGCATCCTGGAAACGCACTTTGACGTCCGACTCGGCATAGATGCGGGCGCGTTTCCCTAAGGAGAGAAAACTCTGCCCCCCCGTCATACGCTGGGCCATCCAACTCCACAGCAGGAACAACAGCGCCAGCGGCAACACCCAACTGAAGAAAAAATACGCGATCCAGTTGGTGGTTTCAGGCTGGACTGTAAACTGCACGCGGTTGTCCCTGAGTTTTTCCACCAACCGGTCATTCCACAGGGGAACGGTCACGAAAGGCCGGGGCTTTTCCTCAGGCGGCTCGGGCTTAAGTACGCCGGTGATGCGCTTTTCGCTGACCACTACCTTCTCGACCCGGCCCTGCTCGACATATTCCAGGAACTGGTTATAGGGCAGATTCAGCTGGTTTGCTTGCCGGTAATTCTGCCACAGGGACAAAAGCAAAAAGGCCAAGAGCAGATAAGCGATCCAGTTGAACTTCGGATCCTGCCAGAAGGGCTGCTTGCTCGGCTTGTTGATCTCGATGTCAGGTTTTTTACGCATCGCTTGTGATCCTCTCAGGGTTTGCCCACTGCGCTTGAGAATAGCAAAATGAAGAGTCAACTACACCAAGCCGTCCCTGCTTTCGACAAACCTTGGGGCTGACGGTAAAATCGCATGGCCACTTATCAAAGTCTTACCTAGACCAACAGGAGGAAACCATGTTCCTGAAAATAAAACAAGATCATCATCTGGTCGAAATACTCACCTTAAACGATCTCATCAATCCCCTGCACAAAGAAGTCATCGGTCGCCTCCACTACGGCGAAGAACCAGGCGATCCGGAAAAATTTGCCAAGGCCAATCTGATTTTTCCCTCTGGCGAACCCTTGCCTCGGTGCTGGACCGATATCCATTACCGCGACGAAGAGCTGTTCAAGCGTCTGAAAATCAACGTTTAATCTTGCTTTATTAAGGTTGCAAGGCAGACAAGCCTTGCAACCTGTTTAGCTCCTGACTGCTGGTAGCATCGCAGGGTCATGGCCCTAAACCGTCGTTGCCGCCCGGCGCGACCTCGGTTAAGCAACCATCCGGAACTCTAGCCTGGACGCCGGAATTGGCTGTTTTGTCAGTATTCGACGTTCTTATCGCACTCGACTAGGGCCTGGATGAAATCGCCCATCTCCTTGATGACGGCATTCGGGATCAAATTGTTGGGATCGACGCCGCGCGCCAAAGCGCATCCTTTACAGGCCCAAATCGGGATCCCCAAGGCGGTCACCTCGGCTAAAACCTCTTTCAACGGTTTCACATTCACCCCAACGATGTGATCGGCTGCCCCGGGACGGGCCAGAGCGGTGGCTTCATCCCAGAGAAAGAGGATTGGTTCGTGCCCCTGGGCCTTGGCCGTCTTGGCGGCAATATAGGGCAAGGTCGCCAACGTTGGATTGTCGGTGCCATGCTTGGCTGAAATCAAGATCTTTGCCATATAGGAGTCCTCCTGCGGATGTTTTTAAAAATCCAAGGGTAAATTGCCACTGCCCAACACATTCAATGGAATCTTCAGGTAGCGCTTGCCATTGGCCTCAGGCGGTGGCATATGACCGGCGCGGATGTTTACCTGAAGGGAGGGGAGGATGTACTGGGGCGCCGGCAAGACCCGGTCGATGTTGTCGCGGATCCTGACGAACTGCTCCTCGGTGGTACCGTCATGGACCAGGGGATTGCGCTCTCGTTCCTCCTTTACCGTGGCGACATGGCGCGGTCCAGGCGCATCGGGACGATAGTCGTGGCACATATAGAGCTTGGTCTCCTCCGGGAGGGCCAGGATCTTCTCCCGGATGGAGCGGTAAAGCGCCCTAGAACTACCATTGGGGAAATCGCAGCGGGCGGTACCATAATCCGGCATGAATACGGTATCGCCCACGAACGCCGCTTTCTCATCAACCACGTAGGTGATACACGCTGGCGTGTGCCCAGGAGTATGCATGACTTGCACCGGCAGGTGACCGATCTTAAAGGTCTCACCATCGGCGAACAGATGATCGAACTCGGATCCACTCCCTGAGACATCGTCTATGTTGTAAAAAGCCTTGAAGAATTGCTGCACTTCCCGGATATGCTCGCCGATGCCGGTCTTACCGCCCAGTTTGGACTGAATGTAGGCAGCAGCGCTTAGGTGGTCGGCATGAGCGTGGGTCTCCAGCAGCCATTCCACCTTAAGGTCATGTTCGCGCACATAATCGATCACGCGCTCGGCAAACCCGGCGCTGATCCGGCCTGCGTTGTAGGCAAAATCCAGAACCGAATCGATGATGGCACAGCGCTTGGTTTCAGGACACGCCACCACATAGGTGAATGTGCTCGTGGAGGTATGGAAAAAGGGTTGAATCATCAGTGAAGCCATAGATTATCCTCACTTTCTGTTAATGTGACCGATCAAATCGAGCAATGCTGGTAGGAAATCAGACCGCTGCCGGAACAAGACGTAAATGGCCATCGCGATCACAAACCAAGCGAATGCTTTGCGCAAGTGCCTGGCTTCAAGGCGATGGGCGAGCCAACTGCCAAGGAAAGAACCGGCCACCGCTGAGCCGGTGACTACCCCGGCGAGGGTATAACTCACCGCCACGTGGCTGAGGTAGCCTAGAAACCCAGCCATAGATTTTAAAAAAATGACCAACAGCGAGGTACCGATCGCCAGGTGCATGGGTAGACCACCCAGCAGGGTCAGGGCCGGCACCACCAGGAAACCGCCTCCGGCACCCACCAGTCCCGTGACTGCCCCGACTATAAGACCATCCAGGACGATTCTTCCCAGTGGCAGACAATCCAGACATTCCCCCTCGTGGGTTGGCTTTTCCAGCTGTTGGCCATTGCGCAGCATCGCCCAGGCAGTGGCAAGCATGATCAGGGCAAATCCCACCAATAGCAGCACTGCAGGAATATAGCGGGCGATCCACCCGCCTAAAAACGCCCCCACCATTCCAGCGGCACCGAAGATGAGTCCTACCCGCCAGCTTACCGAACCGCGCCTGGCGTGCTGGATCATCGCCACGGCGCTGGTCACCCCGACCACCAACAGCGAAGTGGCAATCGCTTCCTTGACCTGTACGTGGAGGGCATAGACCAGGATCGGCACGGTCAGAATCGACCCCCCGCCGCCCAAAAGGCCAAGACTTACCCCGATCAGCAGGGACAACACGATGACTACAATCACACTCTCTATTGTAACGATTCACCGCATTATTACAATAAATAATATTCATATTCTAAAAATTGATAATTCTTTTAAGGCATAAAAAAGCCGACCGTGAAAGGTCGGCTTAACGTGTAAGCTTTAAAATTCGATCAGCCCGGCTTTCCGGCCTCGGTCGCCTCGGGAACCTCGATCAGACGTCCGCTCTTGACGTCATAGATATAGCCGTAAACCGGGATTGCTTTAGGCACCAAAGGATGCGACTTGATGCGGACCACGTCGTCCACCACGCTCTGCGCCTGATCCTTGATGGTCAGCCATTTGATGTACTTGCCCACCGGCGACCCTGGCCCCTCGCCCACGTCCTGCCAGCCACCGGGGGTGAGTTGAGCAGTTTTGAGGCTGTGGGCCAAAAGCTCGGCCATGGTATCGTCGGTAAAGGTCTCCATGCCGCAGTCGGTGTGGTGAATGACGAACCACTCCCGAGTTCCCAGCAGCTTGTAGGAGATCACCAGCGAGCGGATTGCATCGTCGCTGGCGCGCCCCCCGGCGTTGCGGATCACATGGGCATCGCCTTCGGCAAGCCCGGCATACTTGGCCGGGTCCAAACGGGCATCCATACAAGTGAGAATCGCAAAGTGTCGACCCGGCGGCATCGGCAAGTTGGCCTTGTCGCCGAAAGTGGCCGCATATTGTTGATTGGCTTTTAAGACTTGTTCTAAGATCTGGCTCATGGGTCTCCTCCTTCAGGTTGATGATCGAGGAACATGGTTCCTCATTTGGGCTGGATGACGATTCTGCCGGTTCGCTCTTGGGTTTTTTGGGGCGTCATCTCGAAAATCAAAAGCACGGTTTCCGTATCGGCAGCGTTTTCGGCCAGCATTGGCTCGCCTGTCTCCCAGAATACCTCTCCCGGATGATAGACCCGCTCGCCGTCTTTGTCGACGATCTTAACCTTGCCCATCAGCACATAACGGGGACCTGGCCCTTCGTGAATGTGCTTAGGAGTTTTAAAGCCCACTGGAAACTCGATCCGAATCACCCGCGCAACTATTTGATTAGCCGCCAGGGTTACCGGTTTAGCCAGAAGGACCTCCTGGCTCGGCAGGAGCTTTTCTGCCTGAAGCGGTCCAGCCATCATCAGGACACTGAGCAAGACGATAGCCAATCGGGTTATCTGGATATTCATTTTTTCCTCTCTTTTTCTGCAGGACCGCCGCACAATCATCCAAGCAGGTGGATCCGAAGTGACCGCGCCCGATGTGCCAGCCCACCAACAACTTGCATTCCCCTTCCGTCGGCGGATTGAGCCAGATGCAGGGGCAAACGGTGTTGCAGTTACAGGTCTCGAAATATTCCCCCTCCAACCGCCAATCAGTCTTAGATGTATCCGCTCTAATTACCATAATTAAAAGCTTTCCGCAAACGGTCTACGGTCTAACTCGTGGGTCCAGGCATCGGATGGCTGACAGTGGAGCTGCCAATAGACTTGGGCGATGGATTCCGGCTTGAGCAGCTTTTTACCCTTGGCTTGGATCAAATCCGGAAACTGCAAACCGGCCCGCTCGCCATCGATGACTCCGTCGATCAGCACATGCGCCACATGGATACCTTCCGATCCTCGCTTGTGGCATCTGCCATGATGGGAATCGCTCGCCCGCCCTGAGCTTCGACGGCAGCGGCCACTTGCGCCAATTTCCGCTCCGTACGCCCAGCGATGAACGCCGCGGAGATTGCGGACATGCTCGAAGCTCTCCTCGGTTCTGTCCGAGAGCTGGAAAATAAGGCGAGGAAAGTGGGGAGCAAGTCGATGCAGGCGGGTCCTCACCGTCGATGTCCGCATCCTCGCCGCCACTAATCAGGACTTGGAAGAATTGGTACGCGCGAAAGCATTCTGCAAGGATCTGTTTTACCGGATTCCCGTGGTCCTGCTATCGATTCCTTCCCTGCGTCAGCGCCAGGAGGATCTGCCTGCCCTGGTACAACTCATCTTGCAGCGGCTGAGCCAAAAATATCGCCGACCGATCATTGGCATCAGTCGCGCTGTGATGGAACAAATCCGCCGGTATCCTTGGCCAGGCAACGTGCGAGAACTGGAAAACACCTTAGAGCGCAGCTTTCTGTTCGCAGACGACCCGGAGTTGACCCATCTGGACCTGGCCACTTCCGTGGATTTCTCTTCTCCTAGTTGGCGCAAGCTCAAAGAACAGGTCTTAGCCGAGGAGGAAAAGCGCTGCTTGATCGAGGCTCTACAGCATCATCGCGGCAATGTAGATGCCGTGGCCCAGGCACCGGGGCTGACTCCCCGGTCAATTTATTTAAAGCTGAAACGGCATAGTCTATCGGCGTCAGCTTATCGAAGCTGAAAACCGTCAAGCGGGCAAACCCTTTGGAATTGAAGGAATCAACCAAACTGTGCAATCAGATAATCCAGCAATTCAGCGGCCCATGGCGCAAAGTCAATTATTTCAAACCCGAGCCAATATTGACCTCCTCCTTCGTCCTGTTCAAACCAAAGGCTTTCGATACCGAGACAAAGGCGAGTGCCAGCAAGACTTTGGTTTTCCGGTAAGGGAATTTCCACCTGGAACACCCGGCCTGGCTCGATCAGATGTTGGCTCAGCAGCATCATGCCATGGCGAGAAAGATTGGCTAACTCACCCAATACCTCTCCTGAACCTTGATCGTACACCCGCAAGGAGATCAATACGGGGACACGGGGTTCTCTCCGGCGTTCTAGCATCGTCTCATCCGTTGCTGTCCTGGTTCAAAGTATAGGCAGTAAAGGCGAAACTGTTTTTAATGTCACAGCATCCTAGCGAGCACAAGCGCGTCCTCCCGCTGACCGCCTGCGGCCGGATAATAATCCTTGCGTCGACCGATTTCATTGAATCCAAGTTGGTGATAAAGACGGACGGCTACCTTGTTGCTGGGACGCACTTCCAACAGCATCATGTCGGCGCGATGTTCCCGGGCGGCCTGCATGAGATGCTTCATCATCTTTTGACCGTAACCCTGCCCCTGCCATTGCGGTGCGACACAAACATTCATCACATGAGCTTCTCCTGCACCGATGGATAGAATGCCATAGGCAACCACTTCGTTCCCTACCTCGCCCACCCAGCAGGAATAGCCAACCTTAAGGCAACTTTTGAAAACGTCCAAAGACCAAGGAAAAGAGTATGCAGATTGCTCAATGGTAGCGACAGCCTTCAGGTCCTTTTTTTTCATCGGCCGGATCTCAAAAGCCACCTTCTTCACCACCTCTGGGCAATGTCGTTCATAGAACGACCGCTGCGCATCGCTTCCAACCCAACGTTTCAAAGTTTCCAGAATTTGTGCCATCACCAGGATCCTTACATCTCACCGACTACCCATTTTAAACCGCCTGGAAGGCGGACGAAGTAATCACAAGTGTGGCAAATGCCATAAAATTTTGGACTTCACTCAGAATTTGGTTTACACTCTTTCCCGTGCTACAGGGATTAAGCGCATAAAAATGCGTCAAAGAGGAGGAGTCCCCTGTCTAGCCGGAATAATAACAATAACAAAACGCTGTCATGCTTTGCTTGCAGCGATGAAATTCTTACAACAACAATAAAAAACAGGCCCGCCCTAGAGCGGGCTTTTCTTCATCTTTCAAAACCTCGGGCAAAAAAAAGCGACCTGTTGGTCGCCAAAGAGGAGGAGAACTACTTTTGAGATGAACTTTAAGGCATGACCTGCAAGTTCGCTGCCTATTATAGATGCTCCTACTGATTATTTTATCCCTAATTTTATCACTATATTGTTTTCATAAAAAAAACAATCCAAGCTACTTAAAGATTTAGATCTGCAGCCGGATCCCACCCCAAATCCCCCGAGGGGCACCCGGGCCGACAAACCGGGCATCATCAAACTCGTCCCCCAACACCTCGTCTGCCTGGCCAAATAACCCAAATGTTTTGTAACGCTTGTCAAACAGGTTGTCCACCCGTACGAATAGCTGCACATAGCGGTTGAAGCGATACTCCCCTCTCAGGTTGAAGACCCAAAACCCTGGTAAGGGATTGTTCAAATTGGCCTCATCACCGCGGAAAAATCGATTGCTGTTATAAATTCCGTTCAACGAGATGGTAAGCGGAGGAAGCACATCCATATCTAGATTGAACTTAAAGATATGCTCCGGCAGCCCAGGAATCCGGTCGCCCCGCCTGACATGAATGTTGCCGCTTGGATCGGCACCTGGGTTGTTCGGACTGGGGGCGGAAAACGGCGTACGAAAGCTTGCGTCCAAAAAAGTGTAATTGAAGCTGAAGGTCTGCTTGCTAAACCAAATCCCTGTGGCCTGATTGACGAACTCTCCAGTCAGATTCGCTTCTAGCCCCTGACGGCGCGTCCTGCCGACGTTGCTGAAAAACCCCTCGCTGGTGAGATCGCCGGCACTGATGAATAGGATGTCATCACGGTTCTTGGTCAGGAAAAATCCGGTATGCCAGGTCAAACGAGTGCGAAGGGCTTCGCCCAAACGGATGTCTTCCAGCGTACCCCGAAGTCCAGCCTCCCAGGTTCTGGCTACCACTTGCTCTAACGGTGGGTCAGCCAAGAAGGCGTTGGGCAGTTTGCACGGGGCCTTAGGATCAGCGCAGGTCAGCTCCACCGGTGTCGGCGCTCTGGAGCTTACGCTATAACGCCCATACACACCCAGTTCCGGCAGCATCTGATAGGCGATTCCGGCAGCTGGGTTGAAGCGGTTGAAAGTGTGCTTGCCGTTCAGCTCGGTGCCGAAGTTATCTTTCAGGTCGATGTGAGAGGCGTTGTAACGCCCGGAAATCGTTAGGGTCAGATTTTCTAAAGGAGTCAACTGCTCGATGAAAAAGGCCCCGAAATGAGTGACCTCGCCGTCCAGCCGCACTCTCGGTTCTGCCACCAGAAAGCCGCTGCCTTCTGTTCCGCGGCTTTCAGTCAGGCGCGCCAGTTCGGTGTCGAATCGGAAACGAATCTGGGCCTGATCGAAGCTGAAACCGGTCACCAAACGACTCTCCAAGCCGAACAGGTTGTACCAAAAGGTGGTCTGCACTGAAGCGCCGTAGCCGCGCTGGCGGGTCTGGCTGAAATTATTGGTGGCTGAATCCACCTCCTCTGACCCAGGGATCTCACTGCCGAAGACGTCTTCGATCACCTCGCCGTCCTCGTCACACATCAAATCGTCATCAGGTGGCGGGCAGACCTTAAAATCAGTGTCGTCGCCGTTGAAAGTGCGAATGCGGTTGAATCGATAATAGGCATTGCCGGACAACTGGAGACGGTCATTCAACCAGAGACTGCCGTCGAGGTTGCTGAAGAACATTCGGTTGGCAGTCTCGTCGGGATGGGTGAAGATGGCGCGTTGTTCCTGCCGGAATAGCTGGATGGGTACGGAGCCGTTGCCGGTCAGATCGTTATCGTTGCCGGATAGAGTCAGATTGAGCTCCCCTACATCTCCCCGCCAGCTGAGCACACCAAAAGCCTGGCGCAGGTGGGAGGGGGAAAAGTCGCGCCAGCCGTCTTCCTCGAAATGGCGCAGGTGCAGGAAATACCCTAGATGGCCGTTGTTCCACCCGCTGGCAAGCTCTTCATTGTGGCGCCCGAAGGAACCTGCGTATCCTTCCAACTGATGGCGGGGAAAGGAAAAGCCGGTTTTAGAACGCACCGCGATAGCGCCACCCAGAGTATTGAGGCCATATACCGGATCGGAACCTGGATGGAACTCCAAGCGCTCAATGGCCCCTTCCGGAATCAGGTCCCAGTTGAGCGTGTCCCCGAAAGGCTCATTGAAGCGCACGCTGTTGAGATAGACGGTCAACCCCTGGGGTAGGCCTAAAAGAGGCGATGCGGTGAAACCACGGTACTGGATATCAGGCTGGAATGGGTTATTCTGGGCATCGCTGATCGACACGCTGCCAAGTTGATTTTGCAGGTAGTCGCTGATGGAGAAACTGTGGGTCTTTCCCAAATCCTCTCCAGTAGCGATCTGAACATTGGCCGGAATCCGCGTCCAAGGGACGCCGCCGCCCACTGGGGTTTCTTCCACCACCTCTATCTTTTCTAGTTCTACGGTCGACTCGCTAAGCCCAGGACCTGCCACCAGCGCCAGTATGGATATCCCGGCGACGCTTTCACGCATGGCTAATCTCCTTTTAAATTAAAGGAGAATAGCTATTCGGATGGGGTAAAAAAATGGGAATTTTTCCCGATTATTCAGGGCGAATTCAAGATTTAACCGGCCACAAAACAAAAAATTCAGACCGCGAAGCTTTTCCCGCAGCCGCAGGTAGCCCTAGCCTTGGGATGATGGAACTGAAACGCTTCGTTTAAGCCCTCGCGGCGGAAATCGACTTCCAAACCATCCAGATAAACCAGTTGATCGCGCCTGATCACCACCGCCACTCCATGGGCCTCGATCACCACATCATCCGGCTCAACTTGGTCGGCATAATCGACGGTGTAGGCATAGCCGGAACACCCAGCTCGTTTGACTCCAAGCCTCAAACCCACCCCTTTGCCTCTACGTGCCAATTGATCAAGGATCCGGCGCGCTGCCGCTTCAGTCAGATGAATTGCCATGGGTCTATCCTCAGCTGGATTTAGGCCTGCCCCTATATGCCAAAATCGTGCAATATCTCGGTTAGAGCACTCACAAATTGCGTGACGTCTGCTTCAGTATTATCCTTACCCAGGCTGATCCGAATCGCGCTTTTGGCCAAAGTCTCCTCCACTCCCATCGCCAACAGCACATGGCTCGGTCGTCCGCCCCTGCTGCTACAGGCCGAACCGCTGGCGACGGCAATTTTCTTTTGATCCAAGGCCATGACCAACGTTTCGCCATCGACGCCGGGAACCCCAAGATACACTGTATTTGGCAAACGCTCTGCGCGATACCCGAAAATCATCACCCCGCGCAACTTGGCCAGCTCCGCCTCTAGACGCTCGCGCAAGGCGCGCACATGCTGAGTCCTAGTTTCGAGCTCAGCCAGCGCCAACTCTGCTGCCTTGCCAAAACCCACGATCCCAGCCACGTTTTCGGTCCCGCCCCGCAATCCTTGCTCTTGGCTGCCGCCGTGGTGCAAGGGCTCCAAAGCCAGCGAACGATCGATAATCAATGCCCCCACTCCTTTAGAGCCATAAATTTTGTGACTGGACAAACTCATCATCTGGACACCGAGGGACTCAAAACTCAAAGGCATGCGCCCACACGCTTGGACCGCATCGGTGTGGAAACAACTCCCATAACCTGCAGCGACGCGAGCTAACTCCACCACCGGCTGGAGCACGCCGGTTTCGTTATTGGCAAGCATGCACGAAACCAATCCGACCGACTCGTTCTCGAGCAACTGCGCCAATCCGTCCACCAGGATGCGCCCTTCGGCATCCACCGGCAACCAGTGCACGGGAACATTGCGCAGCTTCTGCGCCTGGACAACAACCTCCCGCACTGAAGCGTGTTCTATGGTGCTGACCGCAATCGCCTTGCCCGGATGAGCCTCAATCCAACCCTTAAGCGCCAGATTATTGGCTTCGGTCCCGCCGCTGGTAAAGATGACTTGGGTGGGATGAGCCCCGACTAATGCCGCTACCTGGGCCCGCGCCTGCTCCACGGCGTCGCGCACCAGCCTGCCTAAGCGATACCAAGCCGAAGGGTTACCATAGAACCTAATAAGGAAGGGCAACATCGCCTCTACCACCCGCTCGTCCAGTGGGGTGGTTGCGTTGTGATCCAAGTAGATCATGCTTTAAGGGTGCCTCTCCCCCACGACCTTCATCTGAATTTCCCGCTCCTGACGGTCCGCCACCGCCTGCACAACCTGCCGGGACAACAGGTCTGCCAGGCTGATGCCGGCTAAATAAGCACGGATTTGTTCGCTTAATCCCATCCACAACTCATGGGTCAGGCAAGGCTGATTGTTCTGGCAATTTCCTTTGCCGCCGCAGCGGGTGGAGTCGACGCTTTCATCCACCGCGGTGATAATGTCGGCAACGTTAATCTCATCCGCCGCTCGACTCAGCTGATACCCTCCCCCAGGCCCGCGTACCCCAGTCACCATGCCAGCGCGGCGCAATTTGGCAAACAACTGTTCCAGATAAGACAGGGAAATATCCTGACGCTTGGCAATATCTGTGAGCGTCACCGGTTTTTTACCGCCATGGTAAGCCAAATCCAACATTGCCGTAACAGCATATCGGCCTTTGGTTGTCAAACGCACGGCAGACTCCGTCAGGGTTTTCACCTACAACTTATAATGAAAACACTATACTTAAATCTGACTAAAGAAGTCAATTTAAGCGTCTTTTTCTTCTTCGCCATCGCGCAATTCACACGCCTCCAAAGGGGGAAGCACCACCTCCGGCAATGCCATGCCAGCCTTGCACAAGGCTGCACGCAGTTCTTCGATTTGCCGGTCCAAAACCTGGATGTGCTCGAGCATGTGATTGATTGCATAGGCGACAGGGTCTGGCATGTCCGGTGACAAACCGTAGGCATCGAACCGCAACTGCCTGGCGATAGCCGCTTTCTGTGCAGCGCTGGCTTTGTTCACCACGTGCCCAGGAATTCCCACCACCGTGGATGCCGGCGGGACATCCTTGAGCACCACCGAGTTGGAACCGATGCGGGCATTGTCCCCCACGGTGACGGGCCCCAAAATCTTAGCCCCCGCACCCACTACTACCCCGTTACCCAGAGTAGGATGACGCTTCCCTTTTTGCCAGCTCGTCCCCCCCAAGGTTACCCCGTGATATAAGGTGCAATCGTCACCGATGACAGCGGTCTCGCCGATGACCACCCCCATCCCGTGATCGATGAAGAAACGGCGTCCAATCCGGGCGGCCGGATGAATTTCTATTCCAGTCCACCAGCGCGAAAGATAGGACAAGAAGCGGGCCAGCCAAAACCAGCCATGGTTCCACAACCAATGGCTGAGGCGGTGAAACCACACCGCGTGAACACCCGGATAGGCAGTCATTACTTCCCACCAGGTACGGGCGGCCGGGTCGCGGTCGAAGACACACAAGACGTCTTCACGCAAGCGTTGCCCCAGACTGGTCAGGTATTTCAGCATGACTCCTCCACTCGGTGGGGACGCTGGGCACAGCTTAAGATCCCGCGCAACAGGTCAACTTCTCTTTTCTCCAACCGCGCGCGCCCGTACAAGCGGCGCAGCCGGCGCATGATTGAAGGCCCCTGCTTGGCAGAATGGATAAATCCGATGTCCACCAAGGCTTGATAGAGATGAGTATAAAACGATTCCAATTCGGCCTGGGTGGCCAAGCGATCGTCGGCAAAGGTGGGCGGTACTGATTCGCCACAAGCCAAATGCAGCTCATAAGCTACAATCTGGACGGCTGCTGCCACGTTCAAAGAACTGAATAGCCGGTTGCTTGGGATGGAAAGGCGATAATGACACAGATCTAACTCTTCGTTAGTCAGCCCGCAGCGCTCCCTCCCGAAAATGATTGCTATTTTAGTGGAAGGCTTTTCCCGATTTGCCAACTCAGCGCATTGGCGGGGGGTCAGGCTGGGCCAGGGAACTTTGCGTGGACGCGCACTGGTACCGATGATTAGGTGGCAATCGGCGACCGCCTCTTTCAAACTGGCATGAACTCGTACTCTAGCCAAGATGTCGTCCGCCCCAGCTGCTCTGGCAGTAGCCTCGGCATGAGGAAATTGCCTGGGCGCCACCAGGGTCAAGTCATAAAACCCCATCGTCTTCATAGCTCGAGCAGCTGAACCGATATTGCCCGGGTGACTCGTTTCCACCAATACGATACGAATTTGTGCCAAGGGCCCTTTCCTAACGCTAGGGAAACTAGATTTAATAGAAAAACGGTATACTAGATTTTTTGATCAGCCAATAGTTTCATCTATGCATCCCATGCTCAACATTGCCACCCGTGCTGCTCGGCGCGCCGGTGACCTGATCGTCCGCTCCATGGACCGGATCGATTACTTGTCAGTGGACACCAAAGGGCGTAACGATTTCGTCAGCGAGGTGGACCGCGCCGCAGAAGGGGAGATCATTCAGATCCTCCGCAAAGCCTATCCAAATCATCACTTCCTGGGTGAGGAAGGTGGGCGCCGTGGTAAACCTGATCGAGAAGAGTACTTGTGGATCATCGATCCTTTGGATGGAACCACCAACTTCCTCCACGGCTTTCCCCAATTCGCCGTCTCCATCGCCCTCAAGCACCGCGGTCAAGTCGAACAGGCAGTAGTTTATGATCCTATACGCCAAGAGATGTTCACCGCCAGCCGCGGCAGCGGTGCTGCCCTCAACAACCGCCGGATCCGAGTATCCCGCCAGACCATTCTGGAAGGATCCCTGTTAGGAACCGGTTTTCCTTTTAAGCACCCAGAACATCTGCCCGCCTATCTGAACATGTTCCAAGCCTTGTTCAAAAGCTGTTCGGATATCCGCCGTGCCGGAGCGGCTTCCCTGGATTTGGCTTATGTCGCCTGCGGCCGTCTGGATGGCTTCTGGGAGATCGGCTTGAAACCTTGGGATATGGCCGCTGGAGCCCTTCTAATCCAAGAAGCGGGTGGGATTGTAAGCGACTTCACCGGCGGGGACAATTACCTTAGGACCGGCAACATCGTCGCCGGTACCCCCAAAGTGCAGCAGATCATCTGCCGCACCATCGAACCATTCCTCACCGATACCCTACGCGGCTGAATTTACAGCCGCTCCGCATCGATCGCTTCTTTTTCTGGCAGGAGCAAATCTTCCCGCTTGACTTTAAGCAGCACCAACAACGCACTGGCAATATATATTGAGGAGTAGGTCCCAACCACAATCCCGATGATCAGGGCGAGAGAAAAGTTGTGAATGATCTCGCCACCTAACAGTGCCAGGGCAAATACGACCAGCAACGTCGTCCCGGAGGTGAGAATGGTTCGGCTTAAAGTCTGATTGATGGAAGCATTGATAATCTCCAGCGGATCACCGCGCCGCATCCGGCGAAAATTCTCCCGAATGCGATCAAAAACCACAACGGTATCGTTGATGGAATAACCGATGATCGCAAGAACCGCCGCCAGTACCGACAAATCGAACTCCAGCCGAGTCAGGGAAAAAACCCCAAGGGTGATGATGACATCGTGAATGAGGGCAATGACCGCCCCTGCGGCAAAACGATACTCGAACCGCCAGGCCACATAGATCAAAATCCCGATGAGGGAAAACAACATTGCCAGCCCCCCCTTTTCCACCAAATCCTCCCCCACTTGGGGCCCGACGAATTCCACTCGCCTAAGCTTCGGCTCGGCATCAGACCCAGAGTGCAGAACTGCCACTACCTTAGTGCTCAAAGCTGCCGAGTTCAACTCAGGATCCGGAGGCAGCCTGACTAGGATTTCCCGAGTCGTGCCGAAGCGCTGCACCACCGCACTCTCAAACCCATTCTGGACCAGTAAGGTCCGCACCTTGGGCAGATCGACTGGAGTTGGATAACCAATCTCTATCAGCGTGCCCCCGGTAAAATCAAGCCCAAGGTTTAACCCTTGGACGAGCAAAGAGCCAAGGGACAGAACGATCAAGAGACAGGACAAGCCCAGCGCCAGATAGCGCTTACCCATAAAATCAAAACGATGCCTCAGCTGCGCCATGCTTGCTCCTTTTCAAATGGGCAAACGCGCCACACGGCGGCTACCGTAAATCCAATTGATCAGCATCCTAGTCACCAAAATGGCTGAAAACATCGAGGTTGCAATCCCAAGTGAAAGCGTGACCGCAAATCCTTTGACCGGTCCGGTCCCCAAACCAAATAAAATAAGACCTACTAGCAAGGTCGTCAGGTTTGAGTCCAAAATCGTGGCAAACGCCTTTTCATAGCCAGCATAGATACTGGCCTGCGGACTGTTGCCATTGCGCAATTCCTCCTTGATGCGCTCGTTGATAAGCACGTTAGCGTCCACCGCCATCCCCATCGTCAGGGCAATCCCGGCGATCCCAGGCAGGGTCAGAGTCGCCTGAAGTAGGGATAGAAGTGCGATCAACAGAATCATGTTAAACGTTAGCGCAAGATCCGCTACCAGCCCGAAAACCTTGTAGTACCAGGCGGTGAACCCCAACACTAAGCCAAACCCCAGGACAGATGCCAAGAAACCGCGCCGGATGTTTTCCTGACCTAGGCTAGGACCTACGGTGCGTTCCTCGACGATATCCATAGGCGCCGCCAAAGCTCCAGCGCGCAGCAAAAGGGCCAGATTGCGAGCTTCTTCGGTAGTATCTAAACCGGTGATCTGGAAGCGCTTGCCGAAACGGCCGCGGATGGTGGCGATGTTGATCACCTCCTCGACCCGCTTGCGCTCTCTCACCAATTGCCCAGCTACGGTTTTGGTCTCAACCCGATTCTCGATGAATACTACCGCCATCGGCTTGCCGATATTGTCCTTGGTGATCAAGTCCATTTTCTTGGCCCCGATATTGTCTAGGGTCACGAATACTGCCGGCGTACCGGAATCCTGATCGAATCCCGAGGAGGCATCGACGATTTGGTCGCCGGAAACGATGATTTGCCGCCTTAACAGGACAGGTTTACCACCCCGGTCATAGTAGAGTTTGGCCCCGATGGGGGGATGTCCTTTAAGGGCTGACTCTATATCATGCTCAACGTCCACCAACCGAAATTCCAGGGTGGCGGTGGCCCCCAAAATCTCCTTGGCGCGGGTGGTATCCTGTACACCAGGCAGCTGCACCACGATCCGGTCTTCTCCCTGCTGCTGAATCACCGGTTCGGCCACCCCCAGCTCGTTGACGCGGTTGCGCAAAGTAGTAAGATTTTGCTTTAAAGCAAAGCGTTCGATCTCTTGCTTCTCGGCATCGGACAAGCGGGCTTTTAGAATCAGCTCGTCTTCGTCTTTGTTCGTCACCAATTGACGGAAAGTTCGACTCAATTCAGATTCGGCCTTGGTCAAATCCGCGCTGTTTTTGAACTTGACCGCCATCTCCTCCCCGTCTCGGGTAACCGTCAGATAATGGACTTTGGCCTCGCGCAGGGTGGCGCGGATATCGCCTAGATAGCGTTCTATGGCCTGGTTAACGGCCGCCTCCATATCCACGCGAAGTAGAAAGTGCACTCCGCCGCGTAAATCTAACCCCAGATACATAGGCTTGGCCCCAATGGCCTGCAACCACCGTGGAGTAACGGGCGCCAGATTGAGCGCTACTACGTAGTTGCCTCCCAAGGCTTCCCGTAGCATGTCAGCGGCTTTTAACTGAGCTTCAGTGGTATCGAAACGCAGGAGCAGCTTACTTTCCTGGATCTCGATATGCTTGGGAACCAATTCGGCTGCTCTAACGATTTTTTCTGCTTTGATCTCCAGGCTCTTATCCACCACGGCACCGCGCTGGGATGAAATCTGCACTGCAGGGTCCTCGCCGAATAAGTTGGGTAGAGCATAAAAAAGCCCCAGCACCAATGCCAGAACGATCAGTACGTTTTTCCAGAGCGGGAAACGGTTTTGCATGACAGTCCCTTTGCTTTTTTATTGCTTTTCTGCTTGGGCGATCTTCTTTCTGACTGCCTTGAACGTTCCCTTCGGCAAGACGCTGGCGATAGCATTGCGTTGCACTTGGAGGTAGATGCCATCCGAGACTTCCAGCACCACGAAATTTTCGTCCAAGTCCACGACCCGGCCCAGGATGCCGCCATTGGTGACTACCTCTGCCCCTTTGCCGATGGATGCCACCATTTTCTTGTGTTCCTTAGCGCGGCGTTGCTGGGGCCAGATGAATAGAAAATAAAAAAAAGCAAAAATCGCCAAGGGCAGCACAAGGCCAGCCCAACCAGGCTGCTGTTGCGCTTGGGGCGCAGCCTGTGCGAATGCGTCGGCAATGAAAAATCCCATAGATCTAAATCCTTCAATTGATGGTTAGGTTTGCAAAAACGAGGATTATGCCACAAGCGGCACCACTTTGCCGCGCTCGCGATAAAAGCAGTCAATGAAGTCTTCTAGCTGATGATTGGCAATAGCTTTCCGCAAACCAGCCATCAGTTCCTGATAGTAATGAAGATTGTGGATGGTATTCAAGCGTGCCCCAAGGATCTCCCCACAGCGGTCCAGATGGTGTAAGTAGGCACGGGTAAAGTTGCTGCAGGTGTAACATCCGCATGCCTCGTCGAGCGGTCGGGTATCCGCCCGGTAACGGCTATTGCGGATCTTGACCACGCCAAAGCGGGTGAATAAATGACCGTTTCGGGCGTTGCGGCTAGGCATGACACAGTCGAACATATCCACCCCGCGGCGCACGCTTTCCACGATATCTTCCGGGGTACCCACCCCCATCAGATAACGGGGCTTGTCAGTAGGCATCTGCGGCAACAAAGCATCTAAGATTCGGTAACGGTCCTCCTTGGGCTCTCCCACTGACAGGCCTCCGATCGCGAAACCATCAAAGCCGATAGGCGACAACCCTTCGAGGCAGCGCAGGCGCAATTCCTCGTATACCCCTCCCTGAACGATTCCGAACAAAGCTTGGGGGTTATCATCACCATGGGTCATCCGGCTGCGCCGTGCCCAGCGAAGAGACAGTTCCATGGAGGCCTTAGCCTGTTCAAAAATTGCCGGATACGGGGTACAATCATCGAAAACCATCACGATGTCCGAACCTAGGGCCTTCTGGACTGCTATGGACTCCTCTGGCCCCATAAAGATCAAATCACCATTGATAGGAGAGCGAAAGTAGACGCCTTCTTCAGTAATCTTGCGCAGCTTCCCAAGGCTGAAAACCTGAAATCCACCGGAATCGGTCAAAATCGGCCCATCCCAATGCATGAATTCATGCAAGCCCCCATGGGCGCGGATGATCTCTACTCCCGGCCGGAGCATCAGATGAAAAGTATTGCCGAGGATAATTTCAGCACCACTGGATTTCACCTCATCAGGAGTCATGGCCTTGACGGTGCCATAGGTTCCCACCGCCATGAAGGCTGGAGTCTCCACATCACCACGGCTAAGCTGCAGCCTCCCGCGCCGCGCCGGTCCATCAGTCGCTATCAAATGAAATCGCATTGTCACTGAACAACCCCCGATAAATCCAAGTTTTCATAATGTGGAGAGGTCATACTGTGTTTTCCCACATCTACCTCGCCTTGATCTGTCTCTCCCTCCCAGACTGGGCAAGGATTTTAAGCTCTTTATGCCAGTTGTTGCCCAATCCAATCACCTTACTTCTTGGACCGGCTTTGTGCCTGTTCCTTAATCCGTCTCTGGCATGGTCGTGGCAGGAAACCGCACAGATCCATGGCTTCCTCTCGCAAGGCTATACTTGGACATCGAGCAACAATTTTTTTGGCCACAGCGAAACCGGCAGTCCAAATTTCACAGAAATCGGTGCGAACCTGAGAATAGAGGCTACCCCGTGGCTGAACTTCACTGCCCAAGGGCTTTATCGCCATGCAGGAAAAGTCGAGAATCGAGTCCAGTTAGACTTCGCCCTTATCAATCTGGCTGTGCTGACCAAAGAAGATTATGCCTTGCATCTTCGAGGGGGTAGGGTAAAAAATCCATTCGGGCTTTACAACGAGACGCGAGATGTGGCCTTTACTCGCCCCTCGATCCTGTTGCCACAGGGAATTTATTTTGACCGCAGCCGGTCTTTATTTCTATCCTCTGATGGTGGTCAAGTATTTCTCGAAACTCATGCCAGCTGGGGAGACCTCTCGCTTGCCTTTAACGTTGGAATGCCCCGTAACCAAAATAATGAAATCGAAGCCTCAATCTTTGGTTTCAATGCCCCTGGTCGTTTACAAGCCAATCGCCCGATGTACTTAGGCCAGCTGCGTTACGAATATAACACCGGCGAGTTAATCTTTGCGCTTAGCTATGCTGATGCTGAACTTGAATACAACGCAGGTCGTAATGACCCTGTTGTATTGTTGGCTGAAAATCCATTTAAAACAGGTGTGATCAGTTCGCGCCCGCTTGTGTTCTCCGCCCAATACAACGGCGAGAGAATCTTCCTGACTGGAGAATATATGATTCAATTCAATGCAGTGGAAAATTTTGGCTCAGACTTCGACAGATCGCTGACTGCCGAGAGTTGGTATATTCAAGGCCAATATAGGATTCATGATCAATTGCAAGCAGTCGCGCGCTATGATGTTTTTTATCTGGATAGATCCGATCGAAATGGTAAAAACTTGGGGCTAGAACCAATCAGACCAAGGCATGCAGCCTTCGCCAAAGACTGGATGATTGGAATCCGCTGGGACATCACGCCAAACTGGATGATTAGTGCTGAATATCATGGCATCAATGGAACCGCATGGCTCCCGTTTAAAGACAACCCCAATCCAAATAAGAACCGCGCCAATTGGGACATGGTGCTTGGACTAATTGCTTTTCGGTTTTAAAATTCCCCAAAGAGGGCTGGGTATATAAGATATGGGTAGGGGTGCCTGGCGGTGTCCTACTTTCGCGGGGGATTGCCCCACTATCATCGGCGAAGCCTAGTTTCACTTCCGAGTT
>FWPU01000427.1_pt1 | contig 136074 bp, 127 predicted proteins | sample 2228361 | NCBI WGS metagenome assembly FWPU01 (sample SAMEA103939777, study PRJEB20133) | metagenome | reverse complement strand
TGGTCACTTTTCAAACCTCGCCACAAGTTAAAAATTATGCAATTGAAAAAGGAATTAAACTCTACTTCTCCTACGAAATTTGAACTGGTTCAGTCTATTTTTAGAACAAAATTTAATTTTGCAATGAAACGCACACCTTTTTATGAAATTCATATTGAACTTGGTGCAAAGATAGCACCTTTCGCTGGTTTTGAAATGCCTATTCAGTACGAGGGCATAATAGCGGAGCACAAACGCGTCCGTGAATCAGTTGGAGTTTTTGATGTATCCCACATGGGAGAGTTTAAGGTAAGTGGGAATGACGCTTTAAAATTCTTGCAAAAGGTTACAGTAAATGACGTTTCTAAACTTGTCCCTGGTAGAGCTCAATACTCGGCGATGTGTTATGAAAATGGCGGGATCGTTGATGATCTTTTGGTTTACAATCTCGGAGATTATTATATGGTCGTCGTGAACGCATCAAACATTGAGAAAGATTTTGAATGGATGCAAAGGCATGTTGAGGGTGATGTAAAGCTTGAAAACATAAGCGATGAAACTGCTTTGCTTGCCGTGCAAGGTTCGAAGTCACTTTTAACTTTGCAGAAATTGACCGATATAGATTTAAAACAAATAAAGTATTATCATTTTGCCAAAGGGAAACTTGCTGATGTTGAAATGATAATTTCACGCACGGGATATACCGGTGAACTTGGTTTTGAACTTTATTTTGATGCGAAGCCCGAACTTTGTAGAAAGGTGTGGAGTGCCGTTATGGAAGCGGGGAAAGAATTTAACATCGGTCCGATTGGTTTAGGCGCAAGGGATACTTTAAGGATAGAGATGGGATATATGCTTTATGGGAATGATATTGATGAGAACACAAATCCACTTGAGGCTGGACTTGATTGGATCGTCAAGTTTGATAAAGGTGATTTTATTGGCAAGGAAATTTTGCTTAAGGTTAAAAGTGACAGTCTTAAAAGAAAACTCGTTGGATTTGTGATTGATGGGAGGGTTCCACCGAGACATGGTCAAGAGATTTTTAAAGATGGGGAAAAAATTGGATTTGTCACGAGTGGGACTTTTTCTCCGATCCTTGAAAGGGGGATAGGACTAGGGTATGTCGATATTAAATTCGCAAAACCCGGGGAAAGGATAATGGTATCAAGCCATGGGAGAAATCTCGAAGGCATAATTGTAAACCTTCCATTTGTTGAGAATAGAGCTAAGTGAAAACAAAATTGCATCAGTTTATGAATATTGATGTTTTCTTTACGCCCTTGCAAGTTAATGACGAATTAAGTTTACAGGGCAAAACTGTCATAGTTGTTGATGTTTTAAGGGCTTCTACGACGATTGCAACAGCTTTAAGAAATGGAGCAAGGGTTATAATTCCAACCGCTTCTGTTGAAAATGCCATGAAATATGCCTCAACTCTTGAACCCGATTCTTTTCTTTTATGCGGTGAAAGAGTTGGTAAAATTATTGAGGGATTTGACCTTGGTAATTCACCTTTTGAATATACCGGAGATAAAGTCAAAGGTAAAACTTTGATCTATGCGAGCACGAACGGTTCAGTTGCGATTGCAAAAACAAAATATGCTCAATATTCTGTAATAGCTGGTTTTGTGAATGTTTCTGAAGTCGTTAAGTTTGTGAGCGAAAATAGCGATAATTTTTTAATTTTGTGTTCGGGTAAATTAAATCGTTTTTGTATTGAAGATACAGTTTGCGCCGGGATGATCATATTTCTTTTGATGAAAGGGAAATCGAAGAAGAAGTTTGAGTTAAGCGATTCCGCAAGCGCCTCTTTAAAACTCTACAAATCTTATAAGAAAAATCTTCTTAAAATGCTTCGTGAAAGCGAGCATGGGAAATTTCTCATTGAATTAGGGTTTGAAGAAGATTTAAAAGTTGCCTCAGAAGTTGATTCAATCCCAATCATTCCGATTTATTCTGATGGAGTAGTTAAGGTGATCCAAAAATAAAAGATATAAAAGGAATTTAACGATGAAATTTGTCGTCGCGGTTGCTCAAATTGATTGCGTTCTTGGCGATTTGAAAAGAAATATTGAGAAGCATATAAGTTATATTCAAAGCGCGATAAAGGGGAAGGCGAATTTAATTTTATTCCCTGAGTTGAGCTTGACTGGTTATACATTGCGTGACATCAACGTTGATATTGCGATTAATCCGTTTAAATCAAAATTGTTTGATGATTTTAAAAAATTAAGCAAGGAGATAATCATCATAGTTGGCGGGGTTGAGGAAGGGGATAACTTCGCGATTTATAATTCAGCTTTTGTATTCGAAGATGGGGAGATAAAGCATATTCACAGAAAAATTTATCCTCCAACTTATGGGATGTTTGAGGAGATGAGATATTTTTCAAGTGGGAAGAGCGTTCGCGCTTTTGATACGAAGTTAGGTCGGATTGGGGTTTTAATTTGTGAAGATTTATGGCATATATTGCTTCCTTACCTTTTGGCGATTGACGGTGCCACTGTGATAGCTGGACTTGCAGCAAGCCCGACGAGAGTTTCGGGGGAATCTGATGAGTTGACAAATTATAAAATAAATTCAGAGCATCATAAAACTTATGCTCGACTTTTGAGCGTTTATTTCCTTTTCAGCAATCGTGTTGGTTATGAAGATGGAGTTAATTTTTGGGGTGGGTCAGAGGTTATAAATTCCGATGGCGAAGTTGTTGCGGTTGCGAAATTATTTGAAGAGGATTTAATTTTTGCTGAGATAGATTCTAAAATGATAGAAAGATCAAGGCAATTTTCAAGGCATTTCATCGATGAAGACCCATATTTTGCTGAGCGTGAATTGAAGCGGATTTTGTATCGTTAATTTGACATTGATAGATTAATTTGTTATATTGTGATTAACTTTTTGTACCCAGGAACGGTAAAATAGCGAGAGCAACTGCCCAGATTTAAGTAAAGTTCTTGGGTGCGTAAGGGTGGTTGCTTGAGCAGTAAAATTTATTTAGGAGGTAGTAGTAAGATGTCTCGCGGTAAAGTTAAGTGGTTCAACAACAAGAAGGGCTACGGATTTATCGAAACAGAGGATGGGCGTGAGGTTTTCGTCCATTACTCTGAGATCAAATCCGATAAGCGCTTCAAAACCCTCGAGGAAGGGTCAACAGTAGAATTCGAGATCGTTGATGGACCCAAAGGACCGAAGGCAGTTAATGTCGTTGTTTTGTAAGAAATGACATAACTGGGATGAGGTGAGCATATTGAAACCCCAATTGTTTTGTCCAAAGTGCCCTACACGGGGTTGGCTTTGTGCAAGCAATTGGGGTTTTTAATTTTAATATCAACAAATAAAATTTTGAGATGAAGTTTACAAAAGAAGATGCGAAGAAAATTGGAAAGATTTTAAATTCGAAGCCAAAACTGATCAAAAACTTTTATCGCTTTACACTTGGTAAAACTACGCTTGAGATACATCCAAATAAAAAAATTGGCAAAAGAAAAGGAACGCTTATCTCAGTTTATACACCATATTCGCATCTGCAATTGCATTTTTGCACAGCATATGTTTTAAGTGAACTTCTTGGTGAGGTTACTTTTCTAAGCGAATACGATGGGAAAGTTTCAGGTTTGATCGTTGAGATAAACGGTGCCTGTTCTTTGTATGCAAATCTCGATAAAGAGATCTTGCGGCAGGATTTCACAAAACTTGAACCAGAAGTTATGATACCTGGAATTGCCCTCTCACTTGGGGAGTTGCTGCTTGAGGAAAAAGCAAAAAATAAATAAACCCGCAAAAATCAATATCATCAACGCTTATAAAAAAAGTTTCAAACTTCCTATCAAAAGACTTAAAAAACTCGTTGGGTTAATTTTAAACGGTGAGGAGCTCGACTTCGCTGAAATAAACATTGTTTTTGTTGAGGACAACGTTATCCATAATGTAAACAGGCGTTTTTTGAATCATGACTATCCAACAGATGTGATCTCTTTTGATCTTTCCGATGAATCAAGCAAAGTTGCTGAAATTTATATCAGCGTCGATAGGGCAATTCAACAGGCAAAAATTTATAAAGTTGAATTTCAAAATGAACTTGCGCGTCTAACTGCACATGGCTTATTGCATCTTGCTGGCTTTGATGACAAAACAAGAAGTGAAAAACTTAGGATGAGGAGAAGAGAAAACCTTTACATCAAAGCGGTGGGATTTTGAATTTACCTTTTTAGTATTCTATCGTTAACAATCCATGCGTATTTAAATCCATTGTCGATCAAAAATTTTCTCATCAAACTTGCATCTTGAAGACGTTCAAAATCTCCAACTCTTACTTTATAATTTGGAGGTTCATAAACGATGTAAACTCTTTGGGATTGAAAACTTGATGAGTTTAAAAGAGTTTGAATTAGATTTTTTACAAAGTTTGCGCTGTCGAGTTTGGTCGTGGTGAGGACTTGAACCCTGAAGCCGGAGGTTGTCTCATCCGATTCGTCAAAAAAGGGTTGATTGGGGAAAACTAAATCTTTTATGTCGTATATAGCCGGATTAAATTGTCTTTCATAATAATTAAGCGAATCCTTTTGCTGTGAAAGTGAAATGCTAACAAAGATCAAAATTGCGATGACGTACTTAGACATTTCTTGAGTTTTATTTAGTTACAAAAGCATCGGGAAATTCCGATTTTATCGCGTTTAGTGCGTCCTCATCACTTTCGCTCAGATAGGCGATAACTTTGTAAAGTTCGCCAGATTTGAGGATTTCCGATTTGATGTTAAACTTTGACTTGACATAATCTTTAATTTCCATAGCTCGTGAAAACTCCGAATAAGCACCGATTTGAATCTTAACTATGTTGCTTGATTCTATAAATTGTGGTTTAACTTCTTGCTCTGATTTGGAGATGTTCGGGACTATAAAAGCGTCGGGGAAATTTTCCCTTATCGATGAGAGTATTTGTTCAAGTTCAGTTGTGTCTTTTATGTTGTTTACTTTGACCTTGTAAAACCCGGAGATAGAGTCAAAAAGAATAAATGCGTTTTTAGATGGAAAGAACTTTTTGAAGTTTTTGAGATGTTCGTTTGCGGAGTTTTCAGTGATAAATGCACCGATCTGGATGGAATATTCAACGATTTCCATAGATTTACTAATCTTCGTGACTTCAATCGGTTTATATTCTTTTTCGACAACCTTTGGGGTTTCGATGGGCTTATACTCTTTTTCTACTGGTTCAACTTTAGGAGGTTGTGTTTCGGCAATGGATTTAGGTTTTTCTTCGGTGGTGAGTTTATCTGATTTTTGTTCGGGCGTTTGTAATATAGGCGTTGTTATCGGCAAAATTATTGGGGCAAGGATAATTTGTTGCTGTTTTTCCGATTTTTTTCTCTTTGGAATTACAACTGTATCGGTGGTCATTTCTTGCAGTTGCTCAGAAAAAAGTTTTTTAGGCGTGGTTAAATTAGTGTCTTTATGTACAGCCTCGGTTTTGGTTTGTTCTGGTTTAATCTGAACTTTACTTCCAGAGCATGATGGAAGTAAAAGTGCAAATAATGTAAGCGAAAGCAGGATAAGTTTTTTCATTTTCAATAGCCCTGTATTGTTGTTTCAGTTTTGACGCCACTTACAATTTTTACACTTGCGCTTGCTCCGATTCTGTCCGCACCACTTTTTATCATTTGCAAGGCTTCCTCGTAACTTCTAATTCCACCGCTTGCTTTTACTCCCATTGCGCTTCCAACGACCCTTCTCATAAGAGCTACATCTCCTGCAGTAGCTCCTCCCTTGCTGAAACCAGTAGATGTTTTGACAAAATCCGCGTTTGCGCGCTTTGCAAGAAGACATGCTTTTACTTTTTCTTCATCTGTTAATAGCGCCGTCTCAAGGATAACCTTTACAAGGACATTTCGCTTATGTGCGACGTTTACAACAGCCCTTATGTCATTTTCGACATAGTCATAATAGCCGCCCTTCAACAGTCCTATATTCATAACCATATCAACTTCCTGCGCTCCGTCTTCAATTGCTTTTTCCGTTTCGAAAACTTTTGTATCGGTTCTATTTGCTCCGAGTGGAAATCCGATCACGGTGCAAACCTTTACTTTTCTCCCTTCCAAAATTTTAGATGCAAGTTTGACATAGCAGGGATTTACACAAACGCTTGCAAATTGATATTGTATCGCTTCTTCGCAAAGTTTTTCTATATCCTTTGGGGTTGCCTCTGGTTTTAAAAGTGTATGATCTATCATCTTTGCTATCTCTATATCTAATTCACCTTGCTGAGTTACACCAAGGGTTGCACTTATTCTTTCTGCGCCATTTGAGATGATACTTTTTACGGCATCTTTTTTATGGACGACACAATAACCACAGCCAGCACAAGGCTCCCTTGGGTTGCAGACACCCCCTGGGATTTCCGGGGCTGTGTAAGTTTTTTTGACCTCAAGCAAAAGTTCTTCGATTATTCTTTCGAGATATTCTCTATCCATTAGAAATTCATTTTGTTTTTATCATTCTGTGAGGTAAGCGTAGTTTTGACGAAGTTTTTCAAGCGTTGCTTTGAAATTTTCGCATTTTTGTCGCTCTTTCTCGACGATTTCTTTCGAGGCTCTTGAGATAAAATTTTCGTCTCCGAGTTTTCTCTCTGTTTCAGCAAGCATTTCTTCAAATCTTTGTATCTCTTTTTCGAGTCGTTTCTTTTCAACATTGATATCGATCAATCCTTCAAGGGGGACAAATATCTCGTCGCCAGAGACAACTGCACTCGCTGAAAATTTGGGTCTTTCGATATTTGAACTAACTGTTACATCCCTAACCTTCGCTAATCTTTTTATATATTGCGCATGTTCATTTACCAAGGTTTGCTTATTCGTATCTGAAATCGAAATTAAAACATCGCATTGTTTAGTATGTGGAACATTCATCCCCGCGCGTATCGCTCTTACTGCGACGATGATATCTTGGATAAATTTCATATTATTTGAAACGTTTTCGTCAATCCATTTCTCTTCCGCAACAGGGTAGGGTTGAATCATAATGCTGTCTCCTTCCTTTCTCGGCCGCAATCTTTGCCATATTTCCTCAGTTATAAATGGCATAAACGGGTGAAGCAACTTTAAAGATTCTTCGAATATATAAGTTGCTCTGCTCAACAGAGCTACTTTTTCGTCGATGGATTTTAGCGAATAAATTCTGTCTTTTATGATTTCAATATACCAATCGCAGAACTCATGCCAGAGGAAGTCGTAAATCACCCTTGTCGCATCGTTTATTCTATATGTTTCAAGTGCTCGGTTCAATTCAATTATTGTTTTGTTAAATTCGCTCAATATCCATCTATCAGCAAGGTCAAGATATCCAAATTTCATTTCATCTTTTAATTCGATGTCTTGAATATTCATAAGTAGGAATCTTCCGGCGTTCCATATTTTATTTGCAAAATTTCTTCCTATCTCGCACTTCTTCGTTGAAAACAAAATATCCTGACCAAGTGGCGCAAGATAAACGATTGTAAATCTTAACGCATCTGCGCCGTACTCTCGAATCACATCCAACGGGTCGGGGGAATTACCAAGCGATTTTGACATTTTCCTTCCGAATTCATCTCGAATTATACTTGTGAAATAAACTTCTTTAAATGGAATTTCTCCCATAAATTCAAGCCCAGCCATTATCATCCTTGCAACCCAGAAAAATATTATATCTGGACCCGTGACAAGCAAATCTGTTGGATAAAAATATCTCAAATCTTCGTTATCTTTGGGCCAGCCCAAGGTTGAAAACGGCCAAAGCCATGAACTAAACCATGTATCGAGGACATCTTCATCTTGTCTTATTTTTGGACTTTTACACTTTTTGCATGATTTTGGCGCTTCACGCTCGACCATAATTTCTCCGCAATCATCACAATAGTAAACCGGAATTCTATGACCCCACCATATTTGTCTTGAGATGCACCAATCGCGAACATTTCTCATCCAGTGTTCGTAGACTTTCATCCATTTTTCGGGATAAAATTTTATCTTTCCATCGAGGACGACTTGAAGCGCTCTCTCCGCAAGAGGTTTCATTTTAACAAACCATTGATCTGAAAGGTAAGGTTCTATCACCGTATCACAACGATAGCATCTGCCTATTGAATGAGTGTAATCTTCAACTTTGAGAAGGTAACCTTGTTTCTCAAGATCTTTTACCACTTCTTCCCTTGCCTTGTATCTATCAAGCCCGCGATATTTTTCGGGAACATTTTCGTTCATCCTTGCATGTGTATCCATCACGAGGACGAATTCAAGGTTATGCTTAAGTCCCATAAGATAATCATTTTGGTCATGTGCTGGCGTAACTTTTACAGCTCCGGTTCCAAATTCGATATCGACAATTTCATCTTCTATTATCAGAAGCCTGCAACCAACAAGTGGAAGGATAGCAAATTTACCAATTAAGTGTTTGTATCTTTTATCTTTCGGATTGACAGCAACGGCGGTATCTCCAAGCATAGTTTCAGGGCGAGTTGTGGCAACCGTTATAAATTCATTTGAATTTTCGAGTGGATATTTTATATACCAAAGTTTTCCAGTTTGCTCTTTATATTCAACCTCATCATCTGCAAGTGCGGTATGACATCTTGGGCACCAGTTTACGATGTATTTACCTCTGTAGATCAAACCTTTTTCGTATAATCGAATAAAAACCTCTTTAACAGCGTTTGATAGATCCTTGTCCATGGTGAACTTTTCCCGTTTCCAATCACAGGAGACACCGAGCTTTTTCAACTGTTTTATTATTGTATTCCCATACTCTTCTTTCCACTGCCAAACTCTCTCAAGAAATTTTTCTCTTCCAAGATCTTCTCTTCGCAATCCTTCTTTTGCAAATACTTTTTCAACGACATTTTGAGTTGCGATTCCAGCATGGTCGGTTCCGGGAATCCAACATGTTTCATATCCCTGCATCCTTTTCCAACGAATGTAGATATCTTGAATCGTGTTATTCAAAACATGACCTAATGTCAACATTCCAGTAATGTTCGGAGGTGGCATTACGATTGTATAGGGCTTTTTCTCAGAATTAACCTTTGCATAAAAATAACCATTTTTCATCCAATATTCATACCACTTATCTTCGACCTCCTGCGGATTATACGCTTTCTGCAGGTCGTTTTTCTGCATTCCGGGTTCCAGATTTTTTAGTTTTTTATTAAAATATCGTCAATTTGAACAAAAATATCAAGAATGTTATCTACTCAAAACCAAACTTAGAGCAGTCGTTAGTTTTAAGATATCGTTGTTAGCCTTTTTAAGGCGCATCGCAAGGACTTCTGCGATGTTTTTAAACAGCATATATCCAATTTCCTTGTCCTGTTCAGCCAAATTTAAAAAACTATCTTTATTTATCACCGCGAATCTGCAGGGTTTTACCGTTGTAACAGTTGCTGTTCTTTCTGCCCTTTCGTCAAGTAGAGCCATTTCCCCAAAAAATGGTAAGTTTTCGGAGGATAATTTTGTAAGCGATTTTTCTAACTGCCCGATTTCAGAACCGGGTAATTTCATAACCAAAGATTTTGAAACTTCAACTTCACCGTCAAGCAAAATAAATATTTCATTCCCGATTTCGCCTTCTTTTATTACAACCTCATCCGCATCAAATTCTTTTAACTTGATTATCTCAGATAATTTTTCGAGTTGTTTTTCGTTCAGACCCTTAAAAATTGGTATTTTTTGCAAAATTTCATGCGAAATCTTCATTCTTTATTCTTTTATGTTTCCGATGACGATTGCATGTTCTTTTGGACCTATGATGTAGTCGAGAGGTGGGTTAAGATTTAATTTGACATATTGCGATTTTAAATTTAAACCAGCCTCTTTAAGTTTTCTTTCGATAAATGCGTCGATTTCGGTGTAGTCGTGTGACAATATGCTTTCGAGTGTAATAACCTCTTCATCGGAGATAAACCCTATCAAGAGATAATTTTCTTCAGTTTTGAAATAGTTGAAAAGCTCAAGATAGGTTTTGCCAACAAATTTAGGCGGTATTTTCACACGGAACATCTTTATAGGCGAATCTTCATTGAAAAATGCAGAAATAACCTGAATTATACCTGGTGACAGAATTTGTCCTGCAAGGAGAGTTGGGATGTAATCGTTACTTATTATTACTTCGTCTGCGCCAGCTTTTTTCAAATTATTTGCGTTGTTTCTATCGATGATGTATGCGTAAACCTTAACTTTGGGATTAATTGACTTTATGTTAAGGGTTGCGATCAATGTTTTTTCATCCGATAACGTTGCAACTGATGTTTCATCAGGTAGAATTACAACTTCTTTGGCTTCCCTTACGTTTGCCCTTTCAAGCACTGATTCCTGAGTTAAATCACCGTAAACAAATTTAATCTCGATGTTTTTGTATGTTTCGGTCAATGTTCTAACTTTTTCAATTTGAAGGCTGTTTATAAGAACAATTTCCATCCCTTTCTTTTTTGCGAGTTGATTTAGTGCTTTGAGTATCCTTTCTGCGTCCTTATTCCATCCACATATTATCGTATGCTCGGATGTGTCAACTTTTTCTAACCCTTCCATTTCTTTAATCCTCTTTGTTACGAAAATTGAAGAAACAGTCGCAGTAAAAATTGATATAAGAACTACCCCAGTAAACATAAGTATGAAAGCAACGACTTTTCCCAATGTTGTCGCAGGAACTTTGTCCCCATATCCAACTGTCGTCATCGTAACAACAGCCCACCATAACCCGTCGAAGATCGAGTTAAACTGTTCATTTCGAGAACTTTCAAAAATATAAATTAAAAGTGAACTCAGAAAAAGTGCGAAAGTGATTAAAAATGAAACCCTTAAAATTCCATATCCCCAAATTATTTTGAAAGCTCGCTTCACCTGATTTAGTGCTTTTTATTAAAGTTAATGTTTTAAATCTAAAGCGTCAAGCAAATCTAATAGCCTCGATCGGCTGAACTCGTGATGCTATTGCTGATGGAATTAATGTTGCAATAAAAGTCAAAATAAGCGTTGCTATCGATACGACGATGAAATTATTTGCTTCAAGCAAAATTGGAACTGAATTCATAAAATAAATGTCCTCGGGAAGAGAAAGTGGTTTGTAATCAAGTTGAATTCTGCATAAAATATAAGCGAGTAGATTTCCAAGTGCTGTTCCAACGATTCCAATGAAGATGCCTTGAAAGATGAAAATTTTCATTATGCTTTTTGAGTTAGCACCCATCGATTTTAAAATTCCAATTTCCTTCGTTTTTTCAAGAACCATCATCAAAAGCGTTCCAATTATGTTGAAAACCGCAACTATAATGATGAGCCCTAAAACAATTGGAACAGGTTTCTTTTGCAATTCAAGCCATGCGAAAAGATTTCTATACATCTGATACATCGTCCTTGTATAATATGGATACCCAAGCTTATCTTGGATTAGAAGAGCGGTTTCATCGATAAAATCTAAATTCTCTACCATCACATCAAAACCGCTAATTTTATTTCCGAGATCGAGAAGATATTGAGCATGCTGAAGTAGCACATAGACAAATATATCATCATATTCAGCCATTCCAGTTTCGTAAATTCCAGATATCTTGAACTGTTCAATCTTTGGTGCCGAAAAGTATAAATTGTCAGGGTCAATCGCCAAGATCACGACTTTATCTCCAAGTTCGACACCAAGTTTATTTGCAAGTTTTTTCCCAATTATAATTTTTGGCAACCCGTCACTTTCATCAAAATTATATTTACCTTCGACTATGCTCCTTTTGATGATTGAAAAATCATATTCTGTTAAGATGCCCTTTAAATAAACCCCCTCGATCCCATAACTGGACTTTATCATCGCTTCTCTTCCTGCAAATGGTGAAACTGCCTTGACATTTGAGACCATTTTTATCTTTTCGAAACTTTCCCAGTCATTTTTCTCAGCGTATCTGACATCGAACTTTAAGACTTGTATATGTGATGTGAAACCAATTACCTTTTCTTTTAGTTCTTTTTCAAATCCATTTGAAATTGAAAGTGCGATTATCAATGCAGATGTTCCAAGCATTATCCCAACAATTGCGATCAAGGTTATAAACGAGATGAACCCTGTTATCCGAGTTGATTTTATGTATCTTTTCGTGATGAAAAATTCAAAGGACATTTTTCAGGGATCGAGTTATTTTTAAAGAAATTTAAAATTGTCCCTTTTGAAATGCAAAATTTCGAATTTGATAAAATATTGGGGCAGATAGCAATTGCATATTCATTGCCGTTAAGTTTTTGGTTTGCGGGCTTGTTAAAAAATCAGAAAGTTTTTAAATTTAGCTGTCGCTTCAGTTCTTTGTTAAGTAAATTGAGGTGGACAAAGATAGAGGTTGAAAATGTGGTTTTAAAAATCATCTTTTCGTTTGACCTTGACCAAAAAATGAATTACATTAAAATAGATTTTTTTGGATTAAAATTAATGCGATGAATTGAGATTTCGCTGACGAACCTTTGCATGTGCGATGATGGTTTTGCGGTTGTAGAAATTGAAGATACGGGAGTTTGGATTCCGAATGATATTCTTACCAAAGATATGGTCACAACGAAGCCGACGATATATGCAAGGAAAGGCGATGGTTGAAATTAAAACAAAGGTGGAGAAGGAACAAGCTTTATTCTAAAATTTCCACTTGCAAATGAAAAAAATTAAAGGGAAGGTGTTGAAATGATTAAAAGACTTTGGCGCGAGTTTGTCGATAATTTCGTCCTTAAACATCCAGCTCTTTTCTCCGCTTTGATAATTTATCTTTACTATCTTTTCACTACGCTGGATCTATTCAAAAGAGTAAAAGAAGGGATCATATCTTTCTCCGATATATTCACACATTTTGATTCCTTATTGTGGATTTGGGGGCTTTCGTATCTGTTTGTGAAGCTTGTAAATCTAAAGGAACAGCGGCATAAAGAAGAAAAATTGCGGCTTGAGCAAATCAAGCAATACGAGACCCAACTTGAAAAGTTAAAAGCATTGAAAGATTTTACTTTTTCACTGCGGGATTTGATCTATAATCCTTTGGCGATAATAATGAGTGCATCTGCAAGAATAGAAAGAAGGTTTCCGTATGATAATGAAACCCTGAAAGATATAAGGGCGATCGAGCAGGGATGTAGAAGGATTGAAAAACTTCTCATGGAAGTTAAAGAGTTTGAGGAAAGATTAATCATTGGAGAGGAAAGTACTGAGGCAAAAGTAGAACAGTCTGAAACAGCACAAACAAAATAGATTTTTAAAAATGTTAATCCTTGTTGTTGATGATGAAAAAGACTTAAGGGAGTCACTTAAAGATGCACTTGAAGGCTGGGGTTATGATGTCATAACCGCAGAAAATGGTTTGGTTGGAATTATGTTGGCGCAGGAGCGAAAACCTGATTTAATCCTCTTGGACATAAGTATGCCAGTTATGGATGGATTTACAGCGCTTTTTAAATTAAAGCAAAATCCCACAACGAAAGATATCCCTGTGATAATTCTGACAGGTCAATATGCTGATGATGAAAACCTTGAGCGTGGTTTTAATCTTGGTGCGACGGAGTATCTTTATAAACCTATAACACCGGCAAGCCTTTTAGCCCGTGTTAATTCAGTTTTGAGACTCAGAGCTTTAGAGATCGAATTTAGAAAAATTGAGTTAATGACCAATAAATTTTTCATGGACGAGTTAAAAAGGGTATTCAAATCTGTAAAAGGAGTGATTGAATTATTAATAGCGGAAGAAAGTGTAGTGGATGAACTTAAAGGCATTCTTTTAAATAATTATCAAAAGATAAATAAATGGTTTGCGCTAAGTGAGCATTTTGTAAAGTTGGGCGATGTTTCCGCTGGGATTGATGAGATGAAGATGTCTATTTTTGATATTAATTTGCTTATAAAAAGTGTGACTGCTGAGGTGAAAGAAAAATTTAAAAACATTAACTTTGAAATTAACCTTGTCGATGGTGCCTACGTCAAATGTGATCAAAATTGGCTCAAGATAGGTTTTGAGGTTTTGTTTGAGTCGATGGCTGAGGCAATGGATTCAACGGGGAAAATTTATATAAATCAATCTCTAAAATCCAGTGGGGATGGGAAATTTGTTTTTATAACTGTTCGCGATGAAGTGAAAAAATTACCAGATGAAATATCAAAACTTTTGTTTACTCCACATCTTCTTTCAGATTACGAATATAAACCCGATTACGATCTCTTTGCAATGAAAATTTTTCAAAGAATTGTAGAATTAAACGGTGGTTCGATTGTTGTTGAGCCATCTGAGTTTCAAAAAGGAAATAAATTTTTGATTCGATTTTATTCTGTTTAAAAATATCTAAAACTGGCATTTTGAAAATGTTCACAGGAATAATTGAAGAAGTTGGAAAAGTTAAATCTATCGTTCAAAAGGGAAAGGCGAGGATTTTTGTGATATCTTTGAGGAAATCATTAGACAAGATAAATATTAGCGATAGCGTCTCAGTTAACGGTGTATGTTTAACTGTTTTTGAGAAGACCAAAGATTCGTTTAAAGTTGAAGCGGTTGAAGAGACTATAAAAAAGACAAATCTTGGCGAATTAAAAATTGGCGACCCAGTTAACTTTGAACTCGCACTTAAACTTGGAGAACGTCTCGGTGGTCATATCGTCCAAGGTCATGTTGATACAACTGGTGTGATTAAAAGCATAAAAAAACTTGAAAATAGTTGGATTTTTGAGATAAAATTCCCTGCTGAATTTAGGAAATATCTAATTCCAATGGGAGCGATTGCGGTTGATGGAATAAGTTTGACCGTTGCTGGACTTGACAAGGATAAATTTAAAGTTTCGATAATTCCATATACATTTGACAACACAAACCTTAAATTCAGAAAAGTCGGCGATAAAGTAAACCTTGAGTTTGATTTGTTTGGTAAGTATATTGAAAATTTTTTCGAAATAATTAAAGGAGAAAGTTATGGCAAGGCGGATAAAATATTGGATAGAGGATGATAAGAAAAACTTTTTAACAGATGACGAGTGGGAAGAGATAATGAAACTTCAGCGTTGGTATAATTCTGAATTTGTTTGGACTGCAGGGAAGATAAATTTTAAAAGGTTTGCTGTTTTTCCGAATTGGGAAAATATTGAACTGATGATATGGGCTGGTGAGAAAGAACCAGTTAAAAATATAATTTCGAAAAAGTTTAATTTGTTACTTTCCTCAGGAATGAGCGAAGTTGAAGCGCTTGAGGAATTGGAGAAAGATGGATTGATCCTAATAAAACGCGGTGGATATATCGATAATTCGATCGCAAGCGGAATTACAAGGATAGGTGGAAATGAATTTAACGCCTATCTTTTGTGTGAGTTCCTCCTTAAAGCGTCGGTAATTGCTTCGGGAGCCGAGATAACGGTCTATGATGAGGGTGAATTTATAAAAAGTGGGTTCGTTAAAATGAAAGCGGGTGAAGTCTACGTTTACAAAACAGAGCGAGTTTCGGAAGAAAAATGGGGTGAGATGAGAAGGTATAAAAAAGCATTTTCCATCGTTGACCCATCGAAGTATGCTAATTATCCATCTCTCAAAAATGTAATACCAAATTACAATTTTCTCAATAAAAAAGATAAACTTATAATCCTGCACGATTGGAATTGGCTTGGATATGGTAACCCATACGACTTTGAAGGGGACGATTTTACAGGTTTTGACTTGAATAAAAAAGCAAGGGCGATTGTATTTGTAAAAGAAAAATAGGATTAAGCAGATGCGAGTGATTTTCCCCTTTTTCTTTTTGCTTTCAATTAATCTTTCTTTGGCTCATGATTACTGGCTTCAACCGAGGAAATTCATACTTTCTAAAGGTGATACCCTGGTCGTTCATCTTTATGTCGGGGACAGGCTAAAAAAGGAGATAGAACGTGAACTTCAAAAAGATATGACTTTAAAGTTTGAGATTTTTACTGACGCTAAAAGTGTTAATTTGCTTGATAAATCCCCTGATAAAATCCTTCCTGTTATCGAAAAAGAAGTTGATTTCGAAGGTTTGGCGCTTATTGCTATGGAGAGAAATTATGCTTATGTAGAATTAAATCGAAAGGAATTTTTGGAATATGTAAAGCATGATGTTGGAGATAAAGAACTGAGCGAGATTGAAAAACTGATGAAAAAACTCCCACCAAGAGAAATTGAAAGAGAAAAATACACAAGGTATATCAAATCTTTGATAGTTGCGGGACGCATTTTTGATGGTGACATTTATAAAAAAGTTCTTGGTCAAAGGCTTGAGATCATTCTTCTGAACAATCCTTATAGATTAAAACCCGGGGATAGCATAGAAGCGCAAATTTTATTCGAAGGTAAACCACTTGCAAATAAGACAGTTATTGGGTATAACATTTATCAAGGTAAATTTTTTGAGTATAAAGTGAAAACGGGTAGAAATGGCAAAGTTAAATTTAAAGTGAAAAATCCTGGTTTATGGCTTATTCGACTTACTCATATTTTGCCCTGTTCAAATTGCAGTGATGCTGATTGGGAAAGTTTTTGGGCTTCTTTTAGCTTCGAGATTCCTACTTCACCTTGACTTTTCTCGTTTCGCTTTGTTCCGGCTTTTCCTCAAGAAGTTTATCAGCGATCGCAATCCCTGCATCAATTATTGATCTTATTGCGAGTAAAAATTCCTTATTCATTCGAATAAAATGCTTTTTTGATTCATCTAACTCTGGTGGCAGTGACTTAAATATCGCCGAGAAATCCGGAAGTGGTATGTAATATTTAGGCATCTGTTTTTCTTTCTCTTCTGTCATTTTTTTAACCCTTTTTTATTTTTTCAAATTCAACTGTCAAAATTCCGTCGTTTAGCCTCGCCTCTTTTATTTTTGAAGATGCAAGCGTGTAAGGCAGGAAGATATTTCTTCTGAAATTTGGCAACTCAATTATCAACTCGTCATTTTTAACCCAGATGTTTATATCTTTTTTTGAGAACGAAGGCATTTTCAACTTAAGGATATACCTTCCGTTTAACTCTTCAATTTGTATCGGTTTGCCTTCATAGTAAATCTTTGTCGGATCATCTTCACCGTAAAGATTAATTGCAAAATTCAAAAGTCGATTTAAGCCAGTTACTTCATTTTCATACAGCGGGGTTATCTTTATTAGTATCGGTGAAAATGCTTCTTTTACAGTTTCGATATGTTTTGCTTGTGTTTGCTTCCATTTTTTAAAATGTTTGTCTTCGATTTCATCTGGAAGCACCTTATTAACGATTATAAGATCAACTGGAAAATCGAATAGGCTAAGGTAAGTGTATGCGCGTTGCGATTCTTTCATGACCATTTTTTCTGCGTTTACGACTATTCTTACAGATGATGTTTTCGGATTTGTTAGAATTTTCTTTGTGTGTTCAATCTTTCTGTAAAGTTCTTCAACCTGAGCATAAACATCGTCTGTAGGCAGAGGGAATTTTGCAACTTTTTCTGCGACGGGTCTTATTGTTTTTACAAGTTTTCTTTCAAGAGGGAAGAATCGTTCCATATACCAACTCACGATATCGGGGAAACTTAGCATTCTGATCGTGCTTGCAGTTGGTGCGCAGTCGATAATTATGACATCATAACTTTTATTGTCGTAGTATTCACATACCTTGAGCAGGCTGAACAATTCCTCAAGCCCTGGGAAGATCGCAAATTCTTCGGCGATGAATTTGTTAAATCCTTGGTAGGATAAAAATTTGACTATAAATCCCTGAATCTTATCCCAATTTAGTCTCAATTCCTCGTTGATATCGAGCTCCTGTGCCCATAGCTTGTTTGTAACTTGAGTTGGATATTTCCCAACCCTTTTTCCGAAAGAATCGCTTAAGCTATGTGCTGGGTCGGTGCTTATAGCAATAGTTTTATATCCAAGTTCTGCACATAAAAGCCCTGTTGCTGATGAAACCGTTGTTTTCCCAACTCCACCTTTTCCTGTGTAGATTAGGACTCGCATATGAAGTTTGACTTTTAATTTCAATTTAAAATTAATTCAGGCACAACTTAAAGTCAAATTTCCAACTTTGGTACGTGAAACTTGATTTTTAAAGAATCTTGTTTAAATTATTTAGTGAAGGAGAAATTAAAAACAAAAGGCAGAAGCGCAGAAGATAGGTTTGGTAGATTACAAGAAGGAACGGGAGAGAGCGATAATAGTCGGCGTTATATTTCCGCATCAGACGAAAGCACGAGTTGATGAATATCTTGATGAATTAGAGCTTCTTGCAGATACAGCGGGTGCTGATGTGGTTTGTAGGGTTTATCAAGAAAGAGAGAAACCAGATCCTGCCTTTTTCATCGGGAGGGGAAAAGCAGAACAAATTGCTAAGATTGTTGAAGAGGAGAAGGTCGATATCATAATTTTCGATGATGAACTTTCAGGGGTTCAAGTAAGAAATCTCGAAGAAATCACAAATTGCAAGGTTATAGATAGGACAACTCTTATACTTGATATTTTTGCATCTCATGCAAAAACCGCAACCGCAAAGATTCAGGTTGAACTTGCCCAACTTGAATATCTTTTGCCAAGATTAACGGGTAAATGGAGGCATCTTTCGAAACAATATGGTGGAATTGGAACCAAAGGACCGGGTGAAACTAAACTCGAAACCGATAGACGACTTGCAAAAAGAAAAATAGCTATTTTAAGAGAGAAGTTAAGTGAAATTGATAATCAAAGAAAAATTCAGAGGAAAAGCAGACGAGATATTTTTAGAGTTGCTCTCGTTGGATATACAAATGCGGGGAAATCCACGCTTTTAAATGTTATGGCTGATGCAAATGTTTATGTTGAAGATAAACTTTTCGCAACGCTTGATTCCACAACACGCGTCGTTAAATTGTCACCGTCTCGGAAAATACTTCTCACGGATACAGTTGGATTTATAAGAAAATTGCCACATCATCTCGTTGCGTCTTTTAAGTCAACTCTTGATGAAATAGTTGAAGCAGATATCTTGATCCATGTTGTTGACATCACCGCGCCAAATTTTAGAGAGCAAATAAAAGTTGTTCAAGAAACCTTGGAAGAGTTAGGTTCAAATGATAAACCAACGATAATCGCATTTAATAAAATTGATAAGCTTGAAGATAGGGGATTAATTTACAAACTTGGGAACGAATATAAGGGCTCTGTTTTTATTTCTGCATCCCGTGGGATTAATATACAAGCCTTAAAAGATAAACTCTCTCAGTTAATCGATGATTATTATGTGGAGGTTACTGGAAAAGTTGATTTATCAGATCTAAAAGCGATGTCGATTATCTATAAATTTGGGGAAATTCTTGATGTCGAATACAGCGGCGATAATTATCTGACCTTGAGAGTTAAAGTTGAGAAAAGGCATTGGCCTAAGGTATCGTCGTATATCTTGAGCTGACCTTATTTCCAGCTGTCATATTCTACCGTGCACCATGCTTCATCATCAAGATAAAGCTCTCGCACAGACTTCAATCGGGGCAGTTTTTTAAGATTAATTTTATCATATGTTTCTATTCTAAAGAGAGATGACCTGAACCAGTTAACATTTGGAATTCCGATCTTAAGTTTTTTGTTAATTAAGTAATGATTATAGTTTTTCGCCCATTGATTTTCATCCTCTGGATAATAGGAGAAATCACGAATTATATCTGTTATGACCATTCCTGTTGAAAGGATGAACTTTTGGATTTTGTGCCACTTTTCGAGGTTGGCTTCAAGGTGCGTTAGCCCAAAATAGCCACTTGAGTTTTTCTTTTTCAACGCTTGTAAACAGCGGTAAATGAATAGTATAAAACCGTTCAAAGTTTCAACTGGGTCAGTTAAAAATGTATCATATTTATTCATTTCACGTTTTGGGAAAGAGTCGAGCACATCATGGGTTATCGTCGTTATATTAAGGTTGTATTCCTTAGAGACATCGTTTATGAAATCTATTAATCTTTTATCTATTTCGAGCACTGTTATTTTTTTTGCTACCCCAAGAAGTCCGAGTGCAATGCTTACAAGGTCATCATCTCCAAGGATGAAAATTGATTTATTCTCTACATCACCTCTCTCATACATAAAAATTGATCTTCTTATCGCATCTTCTGCGCTTATGAAACCTTGATCGTATTCGACTGATGGGAGTGGTCTATTTTTGACGATGTTTTTGTATGTTTCAAAAATTTTAAGGTATTCACCTTTTAATTGGATTCCGCCTCTACATTTATCACATCTCGGATCTGGATAAAATTTTCGCGGTGGTTGACCATTAAGGTAGAAATGTTCGTTTTCTCTTTTTATGATGTTTTCTTTTAGAAGTTTGTTTATAGTTTCGTATAGTTCTTTTAAAGTTCCATCTTGTCTGTCCACAAGTTCCCAGAAAGTTTTGGGTCCGGAAGAAAGCGAACGCAAAATTTGATTTTTTATCTTTTCATGAATCATAGCACCTCTTGCCACCATTAATTTTAGAAAAAATTTGTAGATAATTTACAACTTACTTTGTTAATTTACAAGGTTTAAATTTTGCTCCTTTGGTGTTCAGCATGTGGCATCTTTGCACATAAACTTAAAGCAGATTATCGTTTTCGTTAGTTTTAACTTAAATTTCGTTTGGCACATTATTTGCATTTTAATAGAAATGAAGATATATTAAAATTGAAAAAACTAAAACTTTTGGACTTATGATAAAAGGATTTGACTTCGCGGAGAGAATAAAAAAGGTCAGGCGGTATTTCAGGAGGACTTCGAAGGAAGAAGTTATAATTTTGATTAATCAGGCGATAAAAGAACTTGGGGAGGTCGAGAGGAGAACGGATGAGATTTGGGCTCATGTTATGGCGATGAGTGAGAAAAGAAAGAAAAAAATTTATGTCGATTTAATTGGTGAGGAACTTGATAAAATTGCGGAAAGCGTTGAAATGGTGAAGGGAATTTTAAGTAAGGCGAAAGAGAATATCCGTCTTTCTCAAAAGAGAGAGCATGAAATTGACCTCTGGATTTAAAAACGAAAAATGGGAATGACGATGCCAATTACACTTCAAAAAGCCTTTATTAAAATTAGCAAAGAGCAATGTAAGGGTTGCACCCTTTGCATCGAGGTTTGTCCAGTTAAGGTTTTGAAGGTTTCTGAAAAGTTCAACTCCAGAGGATACCATTATGCTGAATATGTTGGAGATGGTTGCACAGGTTGTGGGGTTTGTTTTTATGCATGCCCTGAGCCCGGGGCTATAACTATTTATAAACGAGGTGCAATAGTAGATGAAGAAATTTTAACCACTTTAAACTAAGCGAGGCTAAAATTGCCTCGCTTTTTATTTTTAATTGAAAAGAAAATAAAGGTTGAAGCATGGCAAAACAGCTGATGAAAGGAAATGAAGCAGTAATAAGGGGTGCAATTTTGGCGGGTTGTAGAGCTTTTTTGGGTTATCCAATTACACCTTCAAGTGAAATTGCGGAGGCTGCTGCGTTTTTAATGCCGGAGGTAGGCGGAGTTTTTCTCCAAGCTGAGAGCGAAGTCGCTGCAATTAATATGCTATTTGGAGCAGCAAGTGGCGGCGTTAAAGCCATGACGGCTTCATCAGGTCCAGGGATAAGTTTAATGCAAGAGGGAATATCATACGCTGCAGGAGCTGAACTTCCTATGGTTATAGTCGATATTATGCGCGGAGGACCCGGGCTTGGAAATATAGCACCTGAACAAGGTGATTATTATCAGGTTGTAAAAGGCGGTGGGCATGGAAATTATAAAGTGATCGTTCTTGCCCCAAATTCTGTTCAGGAAATGTGTGACTTAACTTATCTTGCTTTTGACCTTGCTGAGAAATATAGAAATCCCGTCTATGTTCTTGCAGATGGATTTATTGGGCAAATGGTTGAGCCAGTTGAGTTCCCTGAACCTAAAATCCCCCAAATTGATAAATCTTGGTGTGTCGATGGAACAGCTGAAACTAAACGTAATCTTATAACTTCAATTTATCTCGCCCCGGAAGAACTTGAACAACATAATTTAAAATTGAAAGAAAAATACGGAAGGATTAAGAAAGAAGAAGTAAGATACGAGGCTTACAGGACAGATGACGCTGAGGTTATACTTGTTGGTTATGGTATTATTTCGAGAATTTTAAAGAGTGTTGTCGATATAATGAGAGAAGATGGATATAAAATTGGTTTGCTGAGGCCGATTACACTGTTCCCATTTCCAGAGGAAAAAATTCGCGAACTTGCTAAGACTACTCAAATTTTCTTCGTTGTTGAATTGAGCACGGGGCAAATGGTTGATGATGTTAAACTTGCGTTGAATGGCATGCGCGATGTTAGATTTTATGGTAGATGTGGCGGTGTGGTTCCTACATCCGAGGAGATAATTGAACAAGTTAAAAATATATTTGAAGAAATTGAAAAAGAAATTGAACACTAAAAGCGGGGTGAAAAATGGCGACAACAACTATACTTAGAAAACCTAGCACTTTTTATGAAGTTTTCACAAGAAAACCAGACGAAGATAAAATAAATACCCACTATTGCCCAGGTTGCGGGCATGGAAAACTTCACAAGTTAATTGCTGAGGCTATTGAAGATTTTGGAATTCAAGACAGAGTCATAATAATCAATCCTGTTGGCTGTTCTGTCTTCCTTTACTATTACTTTGACACCGGGCATATTCAAGTTGCCCATGGAAGGGCACCAGCTGTTGCGACCGGAATTAAAAGAGTTCATCCGCATAGCATCGTTATAAGTTATCAAGGTGATGGTGATCTTGCTGCGATTGGTGGAAACGAGATCTTACATACTGCAAATCGTGGAGAGCATATAACGGTTTTCTTTGTCAACAATGCCATTTACGGTATGACTGGTGGTCAGATGGCGCCTACGACTTTGCCTGGGATGAAAACGACCACAACACCGCGTGGCAGAGATATCCACAACGATGGTTACCCACTTAGGATGGCGGAATTAATCGCTACGCTTGATGCACCGGTTTATGTTGAACGAGTTGCTCTTACAGATGCAAAAAATATGGCTAAGGCAAGAAAAGCGGTAAGGAAAGCAATTCAAATTCAAATGGAAGGTAAAGGTTTTGCATTTGTCGAGGCGCTTTCAACTTGCCCAACAGGATGGGGAATGAATCCACCTGAGGCAGAGAGATGGATCAATGAAGTTATGACGAAATATTTTCCGCTTGATGTTTTTAAAGATATCTCAGATAAAGTTGAGCCCGTGAAATTTGAAAAGAAAGTTTTAACACCGGAGGAAATCAAAAAAGCGATCGTGGTTGACCCTGAAATTTTAGTAACAAAAAAACATCCTCGAAACGTAGTTGCTGAAAAATATAAAAATCCAAGGATAAAAGTAGCAGGATTTGGAGGGCAGGGGATTCTTTTGCTTGGACTTGTGCTTGCACAAGCGGGAATGCTTGAGGAATATCATGTGTCTTGGCTTCCATCCTATGGACCTGAGATGAGAGGTGGAACCGCAAATTGTCATGTCAATATCTCAGAATATGAAGTCGCTTCACCCCTTGTTTCAATTCCAACTGTATTGATTGCAATGAATAGACCTTCGCTTGAGAAATTTGAAGGCACTGTTAAACCAGGGGGAGTTATATTTTACGATAATTCTTTGATTGATATTGAACCATCGAGAAAGGATGTTGAAATCGTAGCTGTTCCAGCGACTAAAATCGCTGATGACATTGGCTCTACGAAAGTTGCGAATATGGTTATGCTCGGAGCTTATATTGGATATACTGGGATATTGACGAAAGAAAGCGTATTTGACGGTCTTGATATAACTGTTAGAAGAAAAGAGCTTAATGAACTAAATAGAAAGGCTATCGAGGCTGGAATTAAATATGTTTTGTGAAAATTTTTGAGAACTCGTTGAAGACCGTTTCAACTGTAAGAAGTTTCATACATTTCATATAGTTTTCGTCTGTTTTATTGCAGGAATCCAAATGGCAAGGATGGCATTCTACGTTAACTCTTAGTACTTTGTGTCCCTCATTTTCTGGATAAGGAAACCATATATCTTCTTCACCTGGACCGAAAAGAGCTATTGTTTTTGTTCCGACTGCAACTGAAATATGCATTGGTCCACAATCATTTGAAATGTAAAAATCGAAGTTTGCAATGACAGAAGCAAGTTGACGAAGGTTAAGCGTGTCTAAAACGGCAATATCTTTTTTCGAGGTTAAGTTAAAGACTTCGTAAGCAAGTTTTGTTTCATTTTCGCTATGTGTTATTGCTATCCCTGCTTTAAAATTTGAAACAATTTCATCCGCAAGTTTAGCGAAATTTTCCTTTAACCACATCTTTGCAGGCCATGTTGCCCCTGGGTGCAATCCGACAATTATTTTTTCATCAGGATCAAGACCTTTATTTTTTAAATAATTTTTACCCCAATTAAGTTCTTCTTCGAGCAAGAAAATTTCAGTTTTAAAGTCAGAGTTGTTAATCCCAAGCGGTTTTAAATAATCGAGGTGAAATTTTATGGCGTTCTTTCTCTCGTTGGTTCGTGGTATCGGATGTGTGTATAAAAATTTTCTCCATCTGAATTCACCGCCAATTCTAATTTCCGCCCCGCTTAAAAAACTTATAATCGCACTTCTCGGATTGCCAAATAAATCTATGACGATGTCAAATCTTTTTTCTTTAAGTTTTTTAAAAAATGAAATTTGCTCTTTTAGATTCCATTTAAAATCAAATGGCATGAGTTCGTCAAGATATGGATTATTTTCAAGGAGCATGATCGCATTTTTATCTGCAAGGTATGCAATGTAAGAGTTTGGGAAATTTTGGCGAACCGCTCGGATAACTGGCGTTGTCAGGACTATATCACCGATAAAACGAAGTCTTGTGATCAAAATTTTGGGCAAGTTCACTTTTGGAATTTTTTTATTTTTTCGACAAATTTAAAAGAAAAAATTAAGTTTAAAAAATTCATTGCAGAGAGAACATTCTGCTGGTGCGGTGATTTACAGAGAAGAAGATGGAGAGTTTAAATTTTTAATTTTGAAATATGGGCTTGGGCATTGGGATTTCCCAAAAGGAAATGTGGAAAAAGGTGAAAAAGAGCTTGAAACAGTAAAACGGGAAATTTTCGAAGAAACGGGAATAAGCGATATTGAAATTATTGATGGCTTTGTGGAAAAGGTCAGATATTATTATCGAATGAAGGGGCAGTTAATATACAAAACTGTAAATTATTATCTTGCCAGGACAAGGCAAAAAGATGTAAGGTTGTCTTATGAACATGAAGATTACGCCTGGGTGACGGTTGAAGAAGCATTAAAGTATTTAAAGCATCAAAACAGCATAAACGTTTTAAATAGAGCATATGAATTTTTAAAAACAAAATCAGCGGGTTAAAGTGAAGAACTTTTTCAACCTTCTCCTTCTTATAATTCTTCCGTTAGCTTTTATCATTGTTTTGTTTGTTTTATTCCCCAGGATTTCAAGCTCTGAATCCGAAGCTCCTCTTTTTGATGAGAGCGATTTGTTTATATGAGTTTTCCTTGATTATTTGGGACGCTCTTGGTATATTTTGATAAGTTAAATTATATTGTCTTGGTAATAGAATGAAAAAGTCAACGCTACTTGAGAAGATATCTTCCAGTGTAAACATAACATCTGAATTTAGAAGGAGCGTTCTTGATAATGGAATAAGGATTGTTTCTGAGAGAATTCCTCATGTTAAAAGCGTATCTTTGGGGGTATGGGTTGATGTTGGATCTAGAGATGAAACGGAGGAAGATAGTGGGATCACGCATTTTATTGAGCATATGGTTTTCAAGGGAACAAAGAAAAGAAACGCAAGAAAAATCGCTGAATTTGTTGAGGATATTGGTGGATATTTAAATGCATTTACGACAAAAGAAAATACATGTTTTTATGTTCGTATTTTAAGCGAACATCTTGAAAAAGGGGTAGAAGTCCTTGCTGATCTCGTTCAAAATCCTGTTTTCGATAAAAAAGAGATTGAGAAAGAGAAACAGGTTGTTTATGAGGAGATAAAAGATGTTGAAGATGATCTTGAAGAATATATCGGGGATTTGCTTGAGTATTATATTTTTTATCCACATCCGCTTGGCTTTCCGATAATTGGGACATGGGAGACGGTTAGTAAATTCACAAGCGAAAAACTTTTTAAGCATCTTAGAAAATTTTACATACCGGATAGAATTGTTGTTTCCGCGGCTGGAAATTTGAACCACGATGAGCTTGTTGAGTATGTTTCTAAGTATTTTGATCTCAAATTAAAAAATGGTTTTTATTATCAAAGGGAAAAGCCTACTAAGAAAAAAGCGCTTGACCATACTGTTGAGAAGCACTCAATTCAATCACATGTTTGCATGGGAGTTGTAACCTATGGAGCGAAGGAGCCAAAACGCGAGCGCATAACTTTGCTTAATACACTGCTTGGTGATGGTATGAGTTCGAGGTTGTTCCAAAAGGTGAGAGAAAAGCATGGGCTTGTTTATTCGATTTATTCGTTTTATTCGATGTTTAGCTACTCGGGAATTTTTGGGGTTTATTTTGCTTCTGATAAGAAAAATGTTGAGAAGACGATCGAGATAATTTTTAAGGAGTTTAATTCCATAGTTGAGAAAGGTATAGGTGTTGCTGAGCTAAACAGGGCTAAGGCACAGGTTAAAAGTTCTTTTTTGATTGGGCTTGAAAGCATGTCAAACAGAATGCAGCGCCTTGCGCAGATTGAGTTTGTTTATAATGGTAGGTATTCAGATGTTGAGGAAGTGATAAGAAAAATTGATAAGATTCAGCCTGAGGATGTTCAAGAAGTTGCAAGCGAAATTTTGAGATATGAAAAATTCACAAAAGTTATTATTAACCCTGTAAAAAAATAAAAAAGATGGAGAAGCAATTATGATAATAGGCGTTCCAAAAGAGATCAAAAAAATGGAAAACAGAGTAGCACTTTTACCAGGTGGGGTTTCTATCCTTAGAGCCCATGGTCACACTGTCCTTATTGAGAGAGGAGCGGGGCTCGGAAGTGGTTTTAGCGATGAACTTTACAAGGAAGCGGGTGCAAAAATCGTTGATGATCCAAGAGAGATTTACGCGAAGGCAGATATGATAGTAAAAGTTAAAGAACCGATCGGATATGAGTATGAACTTTTGAGAAAAGATCAAATCGTTTTCACATACTTTCACTTTGCGGCAAGCAGGGAATTGACAGAAGCTGTTATTAAGTCCGGTTGCATAGCGATTGCATATGAAACTGTTCAAAAAGACGATGGGACTTTGCCTTTGCTTGAACCAATGAGCGAGATTGCAGGAAGAATGGCTCCACAAGAAGGCGCTAAGTACCTCGAAAAAGCTATGGGAGGACGTGGAATTTTGCTTGGAGGTGTTCCGGGTGTTGAACCTGCAGATGTGACAGTTATTGGTGCTGGGGTTGTTGGAACAAACGCAGCTAAAATCGCAGCGGGGTTAGGTGCAAGGGTTACCGTTCTTGATATCAATTTGCAAAGGTTGAGATATCTTGATGATATAATGCCTAAAAATGTTATCACGATGGCTTCAAATGAATACAATATTATGAAAGCAGTTCGTAGAGCGGATGTTTTGATAGGTGCTGTTTTAATTCCTGGCGCAAAAGCTCCAAAACTTGTCACGAAGGAAATGGTTGCGCAAATGAAAGAGGGAGCAGTGATAATCGATGTCTCCGTTGATCAAGGAGGATGTATCGAAACGATAAGACCAACAACACACGATGACCCTGTTTATGTTGAGTGTGGTGTAATTCATTATGGCGTTGCAAATATGCCGGGCGCAGTCCCAAAAACTTCAACAATTGCTTTGACTAATGCGACTCTTCCTTATGTAATTGAGCTTGCTGATAAAGGTTTTGAAATGGCGATAAAGACGAACAAAGAATTGAAAAGAGGTGTTAACATAGTAAATGGGAAAGTTACCCACATCGGTGTAGCGGAGGCCTTCGGACTTGAATACACACTGATTGAAGATTTGATAAAACTTGATTGAGAAAAACAAAAATAGCACACTGAAAATGGCAAAAATAACAATAGATGGTAAAACAGTAGACGTAAAAGATGGGATCACTATACTTGAAGCAGCAAAACAAATTGGGATTGATATTCCGCACTTTTGCTATCACCCGGCGCTTTCAATTGCGGGAAATTGTAGGATGTGCTTAGTTGAGGTTGAAAAAATGCCCAAACTTGCGATCGCATGCGCGACAAGGGCTATGGATGGGATGGTTGTTTACACGCAAAGTGAAAAAGTAAAGAGAGCAAGACAAGCTGTCCTCGAGTTTATACTAATAAATCATCCACTTGATTGCCCCATTTGTGATGAAGCGGGTGAGTGCAAACTTCAAAACTATACCTATTTGTATGGACCCGGCCATAGCAGGTTTGAGGAAGAGAAAGTCCACAAACCTAAACGAGTTCCACTTGGTCCAAACGTTGTACTCGATGTTGAAAGATGTATAATGTGTTCGAGATGCATAAGATTTTTTGATGAAATTGTCAAAGATCCTCAATTGACATTCTCCCAAAGAGGCGACCGCGTTGTTTTGACAACTTTTCCTGGGAAGAGGCTTGATAACCCGTATTCAATGAATATAATTGACATTTGCCCTGTTGGAGCTCTTACATCTCGAGATTCCAGATTTAAAGAAAGGACATGGAATATGACCGCGGTTAAAAGCATATGTCCAGGTTGCGCAAGAGGTTGTAATGTTTACCTTTGGGTGAGAAATAATCAGATAGTAAGAATCACTCCCCGCGAAAATATCGAAGTCAATCAATACTGGATGTGCGATTATGGTAGATTTACATATAAGCTGGTTAATTCTAAAGATAGAATTAAAGCTCCGATGGTTCGTTTAAACAGTGAACTTGTCGAAGTTAGTTGGGATCAAGCAATTTCTGTTGCAAGCTCATTGCTCAGGGATGTTAAACCAGATGAAATTGCTGTTATCGGTTCAGCTTATGCCACTAACGAAGATAATTATATCCTTCAAAAGTTTGCAAGATCTGTTTTGAAAACGAAGTATATCGACTTTATAAAGCATATCAAAGACGGTGACGAAGACGAATTTTTAATTCGTGCGGATAAGACGCCCAATTCTTATGGTGCATATCTTGTTGGGGTAAGACCTGAAAATGGGTTTGAATTTGATTCAATTCTCGATGGATTGAAGGCGCGTAAATTTAAAGTCATCTATGTTATGGATGACGATATCGTCTTAAGCGATGCACTCCTTGATGGGGTTAAATTAATTGTTCATGCGACGAATAAAAATAGGACCGTTGAGAAGGCGACTGTTGTCTTTGCGAGCGCATCTTTTGCTGAGAAAGAGGGAACGTTCACAAACTTTGAGGGAAGGGTTCAGAAGATAAACATTGCTGTTTTGCCTAAGGACCATGAGCCGTGGATGCTTTACAAGCCCAGAAAATTTGGTGAGAGGAAACCGAACGCCGGCGAGCTCAACAAAGCTGAACTTGCTCTATCGAGGTTATTTAATTTTGGGACGCGGTTTGATCGCTGGGCAAGTGATGAAAGAAAAGATGTTAAGCCATCATGGTGGGTGATCACTCGGATCGCAAATAATCTTGGTGCAAAGTTTGCATATGCAAGCCCAAGTGATGTTTTTAAAGAGATAACCGAGGCTGTTCGTGAGTTTAGAGGTTTATCTTACGAATCAATTGGCGATAAAGGCGCGATGATAAACAAAAAATAAAAATGGTTGAAGCACATGGAAACAATTTTAATTGCAATTTTAAAAGCGATAGTTTTCATCATTCTGTTTTTGAGCGTTTCTGCGGTTTTAACTTACATTGAAAGGCGAGTTTCAGCTTTTATCCAAGATCGACTTGGACCTAATAGAGTCGGGCCGTTTGGTTTATTCCAGCCCATTGCTGATGTGATTAAGATTATTTTTAAAGAAGAAATAATCCCGGCAAATGCTGACAAAACATTACATACAATTGCGCCGATAATTTCACTTTTTGTTGCCTATAGCGTGTTTGCAGTTTTGCCGCTTGGTGAAAAAATAGTAATAGATGGTAAGGAAATTAAGCTTATTGTTGCGGATGTAAATATTGGATTTCTTTATATCCTCGCTTTGAGTTCGCTTAGTGTTTATGGTGTTACATTGAGCGGATGGTCTTCGAACAATAAATATTCTCTTCTCGGTGCTTTGAGAGCTTCAGCACAGATGATAAGCTACGAACTTTCGTTGGGACTTTCTCTGATTGGAGTCGTTCTTGTCTCCAGAAGTGTTAGAATTGATGAAATCATAAAAACACAAGCGAATGTTTGGAATATCTTTTATCAACCTGTTGGATTTATAATTTTTCTTGTTTCTGTTTTTGCGGAGACGAATAGATTACCCTTTGATCTTCCCGAGGCAGAGCCAGAACTTGTCGCTGGTTATCATACAGAATACTCTGGGATGAAATTCGGGGCTTTTTACCTTGCTGAGTATACAAATATCATAACATCAAGTTTACTTGTCACTGCTTTTTACCTTGGCGGTTGGTATTTTCCAATAGTTGATATTTACAGTGGATTGAACCCGAATCTTGCTGCAATTTTGCAAGTGATTGTTTTCTTTGCTAAAGCTGGCTTAATAATTTTTCTCTTTATGCTTGTTAGATGGACATTACCGAGATTTAGATATGATCAGCTTATGAGACTTGGATGGCAAATTTTGTTGCCGCTTTCGCTTTTAAATGTCCTTGTCACCGGGCTTGTTAAGATCCTCATTTAAAAATAAAAATTTAAAATTGTCATGACTCAAACGAAAATAGATGGGAGACCAAGAACACGTGAGATAAAGCGAAAGTCAAATATGAACATTCTTGAACAGCTTTATCTGCCGGAAATTTTTAGGGGTTTGAGCATAACATTTAGGCAGATATTTAAACCGAAGTTTACATTTGAATATCCTGATGTTAGATGGCAACCCCCGGCATCATTTCGCGGTCGCCCAGTGCTTGTGGTTGATGATGAAACCGGAATCGAAAGATGTGTTGCATGCGGACTTTGTGCGAGGGTCTGTCCTGCGCTTGCAATAGAAGTCGTCGCCGGCGAAACTGAGCTTGATAAAGAAAGATATCCGCAAAAATTTGAAATTAACATGCTTCGCTGTATATTTTGTGGGCTTTGTGAAGAAGTTTGCCCAGAAGAAGCTATTGTTATGAGCAAAGAATATGAGCTTGTGTTTACAAACAGGGAAGAGGCAATTTTTGGAAAGGACAAACTTCTCGTCCCCGCATCAAAGTTAAAAGACCGACTCGAGTTTTTGAAGAAAATGAGATAAAAACAAAGGCGATTTATTGAATATGCCCAATGACACCGATTCGTCGATGAAAATTTTGATTTTGGCTTTGCTGTTTATATCTACCTTATCATTTTCTCAAGAAATTTCTTCAATTCACTATCCAAGCGAAGTTGTAAAGGGTGAAAAATTTTCGATAATGTTGAACCTTTACACAAACCCCAAAGATACTCTTTACATAATAGCTTCGGTTGAAGGCGATTTTAGCCTTAGTGAATCTTTTGTATCCAATGACTCGCTTTTCAAAGTTGAGCCATTAAAGATGGATTCGCGGTTTCTGCCAGATGCTATTTTAAAAGCTTTGCCTTTTGAAAAAACATTCGTTTTGCCCGACACATTCGCTCGTACTTCAGTTTTAAGAAAATATATCTTCATTGGTTCTTCGAAAAAGCAGGGAGATATAAAGGTTAACTTTATCCCAGTTAGGTTCCAGTCTGATTCGTTGATGTTTAATCCTGGTGTGATAAAGAAAGGGCAAGTTGAAATAGATGTTAAAGGTTCGGCGGAAAAATCAGCCGGGTTGTGCGCAAAATTTGGGGAAAATGGATATATAAAGTTTAACGTCAATCAAAAATTCGTTGCAAAAACGGGATTTGCTCTTTCTTTCTGGATTAAAACAACATCGATAAGAGCAAAATTAATAACTTTGAACTCAAGCAATGATAGAGGTTTTCTTTCCGTTGGGATAAAATCTGGGAATATTGTTTTTTCATTAAGCAATTCTATAGGTAAATACGAGATAAGCCCGGTTAAATTTGTAAGCGATGGGAAATGGCATAATATAATCATCTGTGCAGGTCAAAACGATAACATTTTAAAATTTTTCATCGATGGCGAGAAAATTGATGAAGTTTATATACCCAATTTTAACCTTTTTGAGTTAAATGTCCCTATGGTAAAAATCACACATGGCCCAATCGATGAGATTGTGCTTTTTAAAACTTTAAAACCTGAATTGGTGGATCGGCTTTCACGCTACTTTGTGAAGTTTGATACCAATGTCGCTTTCCTTTTGAAATTTGAAAATGAAGCGGTCGATGTCTTTGGAAATATTTCAGGAGTTGAATCGAATGAGGTTAAATTCATCCCTTCTTCAGCGCCTCTTTGTTCACCCGAGGTAAGAATTTCTGCAGAGTTGAAAGGAGATAATGTCAATGTAAGTTGGGAAGTTGATGATCCCGCGTTTGTGGATATATTTATTGTGGAAAGAAAAATTGGGGATGGATTTTATCAACCTATTTATCAAGTGGCTTCATCTAATCAAAAGAGATATTCTTTCACAGATGTAATTTCCGAAAGCAATGTTATTTACTATTACAGAATAAAGCGAGTTAACAAGAACGGAGGTTTTGAATTCTCAGACGAGGTCAAAATCGGGTTTGGGCTAAAAAAAGATTTTGAAATAATCGGCAACTTTCCAAATCCATTTAATTCCGAAACGAAGATAATTTACGAGCTTTTCAACGATACGCAGGTTAAACTGTCGGTTTATGATATCGTTGGAAGGGAGATAGCAATTTTGGTCGATGGCTTTCAAAGCGCTGGGCGACATGAGGTGACATTTAACCTTAACAATATTAAAATTCGCGAAATAACAAGTGGAATTTATTTTTACAAACTTCGAACTCAACGTGGTTATGAAGTTAGAAAAATGATAGTCATAAAATAACTATGCGGATATTAATACTTTTTCTCCCCCTGCTTTTTGCCTGTTCGTATTTAAAATATACCTCGAGCGTCAAAGCAATGCTGGAACTTAAAGGTGAATGGCTCTTCAAAATTGACCCAGACGATAGGGGGCTTTCTCAGTTTTGGTATTCTTCAAATTTTGATAGAAGCGATTGGAATACGGTTGAAGTTCCAAATTTTTGGGACAGATATTCAAATTTTGTAAAATATGATGGGATAGCGTGGTATTATAAGGCGTTTGAAATTAAGAAAATAGACAAAAGAAAGAAATATGCTATTTTCTTCGGTGGAGTTGATGATGATTGTGGAGTTTGGTTGAATGGTGAATTTATCGGGGAACATCGAGGGTATAGCGATGAATTTTATTTTGATGTTACAAAACATTTAAAGCCCGGGAAAAACGAATTGGTGGTTATGGTGATTGACTTAGGGGGACCTGGTGGAATCTACAAGCCCATTGCGATAGTTGAATATTCCGAAATTGCAGATTTATTGAAAGGTAAATTTTACTACAAAACCGCACGAAAAAGTAAAGATTGGGTGAAAGATGCTGTTATTTATGAAATTTTTCCACGAGCATATTCTGAAAAAGGAACTTTTAAAGAAATTGAAAGCGATATCCCGCGTCTTAAAAAACTTGGTATATCCGTAATCTGGTTGATGCCAATTCATCCAATCGGTGAGGTTAAAAGAAAAGGCACTTATGGGAGTCCATATTCAGTAAAGGATTACTACAAAATTAATCCTGATTATGGGACAGAGGAAGATTTCCGCTCGCTTGTTAAAACCGCGCATAAAAACGGGATAAAAGTTATAATTGACCTTGTAATCAATCATACGTCATGGGACAACGAACTAATAGTTAAACATCCAGATTGGTATATTAGAAATGAAAATGGAGAGGTTGTTTCGCCAAACTCTGATTGGACCGATGTTGCTGATTTGAATTATGATAATCCTGAACTCAGAAAGTATATGATTGAAATGATGAAGTATTGGGTCAGGGAGTTTGATATCGACGGTTATCGATGCGATGTTGCCGGGCTTGTTCCAATTGATTTTTGGGATGAAGCAAGGAGGGAACTTGATAAAATTAAACCTGTGCTTATGCTTGCGGAGGGAAGTTTGCCTGAGCAACATCTTGAGGCTTTTGATTTGACTTATAGTTGGAATGTTTATGATGCTCTTTCGAGAATTATACGAAAGGGACATTTACCTTCTGCTCTTGATGGGGTGTTTGAAAGCGAAAAGTATAAGTTTCCAAGGGGATCGTTGAGATTACGTTTCAATGAGAATCACGATAAACCTAGAGCGACAAGATTTTTCGGCTATGATGGCGCTTTAGTTTCAGCTTTAATCGTTAACACAATTCCCGGGGTTCCGTTGATTTATAATGGTCAAGAATTTGGCGATACGAATAATTTGTCTTTGTTTGAAAAAGAGACGATTTTGCAAGATACAAACAGTGAGAGAAGTCGAAGGTTTTATGCATTCTACAAAAAAATATTTAACTTTAGAAAAAATTCGCTTGCATTGAGACGAGGCGAAATGATAAAAGCTAAAACTTTAAATGATGATAAAGTCTATGCATTCTGGAGAAAGTTTGAAAATGAAACTGTGTTGGCGATCGCAAATCTTTCAACCTGGGGCGTGACGACGAAACTTCAAATGGATGATGTTTTGAAAAAGAAAGTGAAAGATGGAAAGGTTAAATTTTACGATATCTTTGAGGATAAAGAATATAAGGTCATGGTTAACGATTTCATAACCTTTAAACTTGAGCCCTTCGGATTTAAGCTTATTTCGGTTTATTAAAACAAAAGAGAGAATCAAAGATGAAATCCTACACTGAGTATTTAGTTTTTAACACGAAGAATAAGCGTGAGATAATTAATATCACTGATAAGGTCAACGAAGCGTTGAAAAAAAGCGGGATAAAAGAAGGATTTTGTCTTGTATCCGCAATGCATGTTACAGCCGGGGTTTTTGTGAATGATGATGAAGATGGATTGCTTGAAGACCTTGAAGAATGGCTCGAAAAGCTTGCTCCGTTCAATCCGAATTATAAGCATCATAGAACAGGTGAAACTAACGCAGATTCTCATCTTAAAAGTTTGCTGATCCATCATGAAGTTATAATTCCTGTTACCGAGGGGCGTCTCGATTTTGGACCTTGGCAACAGGTTTTTTACGCTGAGTTTGATGGGCAGAGAAGAAAAAGGGTTATAATCAAAATTATTGGCGAGTAAACCTTTCGATAACATTTTTAAATATCTCTCTTGTCCGCCTCATGCGACTTTTAACGGAATCGATGAATTCATCTAGAAATTTATAGCCCATGCAAAGCGATAGATATTCAAGTTTTTCGGGATCATCCGGGATTGTGTTTGATTTGGTCCACAAAGAAACCCTCAAAAATTTTTCCACCTCTCTATAAAATTCATAGTTAGAGAGCAAAGTTCGATATTCCTCTTCTTTCAACAAACCATCTTTGAGCAAAAGACCCAATGCCTTTGCGGTATTTTTCTCTATCTTTTCAAAATCCCTGAATTTTATCATCTGTAAAATTTGTGCAATGAATTCAATGTCAGTTAAAGCGCCAGTGCTTAACTTGATATCGATCTTGTCGTGTTTAACATTTTTTTCCATCTTTTCTCTCATTTTTAAAACATAATCTGCAAATGCTCTTGTAGGCTTAATCTTTTTGATTCTATCGTTTACAAGTTGGGAGACAATGTTAAAAATCCCTTCGCTTCCAAGGCAAAATCTTGCCCTTGTAAATGCTTGGATCTCCCAATGCTCAGCACGATTTTTAAAGTATGATTTGAGGTAATCCATCTCAACAAGGATAGGTGCATTTCTACCCTCTGGACGAAGTCGGATGTCAACGTTATAGAGTTTTTCCAGTTCTATCTCGGTTAATCTTTTTGTAAAGGTTTCACACTTTGTGAGCAGTTTTTGTTGTTCATTCGGGTCTTTTACTTCTGTGACAATTACCATATCAATGTCAGAGTCAAAATTCATCTCGCTTGAGCCAAATTTGCCAAGCCCAATGATCGCGATTTTTTCCGCTTCTTCCAAAGTGAATACATCAAGGAAAATTTCCTTTAGTATCAAATCCGCTTGTCTTGTCAACTCTCTCGAGAGAGCGAAAAAGTCTATGAAACCATCGAAATTTAAAACCAATAACCTCAATTCGTTCAAAAATTTAAAGTCGTGGATCTTGAAATTTTCAGAGCGTTTGAAAAGTTCGAAAATCTCTTCTGCTTTTTTATCTTTACTTAAATTGTCCTCCGAAAGCAAAACCTCTAGAAGATAAGTTTTAAGCGATAGCAGATTTGAAAATCTCTGGCTGAATTGGGATATATTCAAAATAATTTTTCTAACATCGTCGTTTTGAACCAACTCGTAAAATGATTTTGAATATCTGAAACCCTCCGCGATCTTTCTGAAGTTTTCGAGAGTTATGTCTGGGGTTATGGTCTTGGATATTTCTGTGAATAAATTCGGTGAAATTTTTTGAAAAGAGCTTTCTTCAATTGTGCTGAAAATTTCTTCACCCGTTATGAGCTTGCCCTTCGATAAAAATTCAATGTTTCTTATAGCTTTGTCAATGTCTCTGAAGTTTAAATCAATTAAAAATTTCTTGAGTTTTTTTCTCCCAACTTCTTCTTCTATAATTTCTGGAATGAACGTTCTCGGTTTTGCCTCGATTCTGAAAATTTTGTCATAAATTTCCCTTACCTCATCAAATCTTTTCTCAAGTTCTCGTTTGAAAATTTTCCAATCTGGAAGCGATGGGTCAGGATATGATAATTTTTCAGATTTTCTTTCGTAGTTTTTCATCGCCTTTGCAAGTGATGTTAAAATCCATGGATCGTGAGATATTGTGTGGGTTTGGATATCGTGTGAAATTTGTAAAAGATGTTCGATGCGTCTGAAATAGATATAGTTTTCGGTTAAAATTTTTGCCTCTGCATTTGTAAGCAAGCCTGACCCTGCAAGTTTTTTAATCGCTCTTAAAGTATTTCTCTCTTTAAGTTCTTCGTTTTTGCCTGCGTTGAGAAGTTGCGATGTTTGCACTATGAATTCAATGTCTCTTATCCCACCTTTGCGAAGTTTTATGTTGAGTTCGCTCGTTGATGTTGCTTCAATTTTAGCTTTTATTTTCGCTATTTCAATAATTGGATTTTCGAAAAAAGATTTCGGGTAGATAAACGAATCAAGCATTTGAATAAATTTCCAGCCAAAATTTATATCGCCAGCGATAGGTCTTGCTTTGATCAACATCTGTCTTTCCCAAATTTTCCCATAGACTTCATAATATGTAAGATAACCAAGAAGTGAACGAGCAAGTGAGCCAGCGCTTCCCTCGGGTCTTAGTCTGAAATCAACTCTGTAAAGACTTCCTTCCTCTGTTTTCTCCGAAAGAAAATTTATCAAGGTTGAGACGAGATGATTAAAAATTTCATAATGCGATATATCTCCATTTACGGTTTTAATCTTGCCCTCTTGATTGTAGACAAAAATTAAATCGACGTCTGAACTATAATTCAACTCTTCTCCACCAAGTTTTCCAAGCCCAATTATTACAAATTCGGTTTCGGGGAAAGAGGAAAATTTTTCCATCGTCGATTCGACCACAAGTTCAAGGCATATATCAACAATTGCAGATGCAAGCTCAGAAAGTGAGAAAATAGTTTCATCGAAATCAGCTATTCCGAAAATATCTCTAATTCCAATTCTTAAAATTTCCCTTCTTTTGAATCTTCTCAACGCGTTAAGTTTTTTGCGAGTGGATTGAAAGCGAGAGATCGTTGATTGGGCTTCTTTTATGTAATCTTGTTTGAGAAGTTTTATATCGAGAGCGTTTGTATGCGTTAGCCAGCGAAAAAATTCGGGGTTTCGAACCAAGATATCTGCAAAATATTGAGAATAGCCAAATGTTATAAGCAAAAGCTTCAACATTTGCGGAAAAAGCACAAGATCATTGTAAAGCGATGCTTTGTTAAATGCTGCTTCTATAAATCTATGAAGGTTAATTAAACTTTTTTCGGGATCTGGGGAAAGTTTAAGTGAGTTGATAAAATTTTGAACAAAAGGTTCAATTAGATCAAACTTTAAAGTTGATTTTATGAAGTCATCTATGGTATCCTCTAACTTTAAAATTGCCTTATCCCCTGATTTAAAAATTCTTTTCAAACTTTGCTTTGTTTTTGCATCAAAGTTAAACTTTGACATTTATTTTTGCTTCTTTTAAAGTTTTTGCCCTTTGTTTTTTAAATTCCAATGCAGATTTTACAAATTCTCTGAACAATGGATGCGGTTTTATAGCCCTAGATTTTAATTCAGGATGAAATTGAACCGCGACAAACCAAGGATGCTCGGGCAATTCAATTATTTCAACAAGTAGTCCATCCGGCGAAAGACCGCTAAATATCATTCCGTTTGATTCAAGAATTTCTCTGAATTTGTTATTTAATTCATATCTGTGTCTATGTCTTTCGCTTATCCGTTCTGTTCCATACGCCATATACGCTTTCGTTCCTGGTTTTAAAATCGCAGGATAAGCCCCGAGTCTCATCGTCCCACCTTTCGTTTGCAATCCGACCTGTTCCGGCATAAGGTCAATCACAGGGTATGGTGTGTTTGGGTTAAATTCGGTGCTATTTGCATCTTTTAAACCACAAACATTCCTTGCAAATTCGATCACTGCACATTGCATTCCAAGACAAATTCCAAAAAATGGGATTTTGTTTTCTCTTACGAATTGAATTGTTTTGATTTTACCTTCGATTCCTCTTTCGCCAAATCCACCCGGAATTAAGAGACCATCTATTCCTTGAAGAAGTTTTTCAGGTCCATATTTTTCTACTTCTTCTGCTTTGACCCATCTTATATTGACCTTACATTCGTTCTCCGCGCCCGCATGGACAAAAGATTCGATTATACTTTTGTATGCATCCCTCAATTCTGTATATTTTCCACAAATAGCGATTTCAACCACATCTTTTGGATTTTTTATCTTTTCGACAAATTGTATCCACTCCGTCAAATCAGGTTCATTAGCAGAAAGATTGAGTTTTTTCAAGACAATATCATCAAGACCTTCTTTGTAAAAAATTAACGGGATCTCATAAATTGATTCAACATCAATACCTTGTATCACGGCCTCAGGTTCAACATTGGTGAATAGAGCAATTTTTTCTTTTATTTCTTTTGTCAAAGGTTTTTCTGTCCTGCAGATTAAAATATCCGGTTGAATTCCTATCTCAAGCAATTTTTTAACGCTATGCTGTGTTGGCTTAGTTTTAAGCTCATCCGTAGATTTTATGTAAGGGACAAGTGTCACATGGATATTTATTGCATTTTGTTTACCAACCTGAAGCATAAATTGTCTTATTGCTTCGAGGAAGGGTAAACCTTCGATATCGCCGACCGTTCCACCAATTTCTGTGATTATCACATCATAGTCATCTTCTTTTGTTAGCAATGTTATACGTCTTTTTATTTCGTTTGTAATGTGTGGGACCACTTGGACAGTTGCACCAAGATAATCTCCTCTCCTTTCTCTCATTATCACTTCATGATAAACTTGCCCGGTTGTCGTATTATTCCATCTTGACATATTCACATCAAGGAATCTTTCATAATGCCCAAGGTCTAAATCTGTCTCGGCACCGTCTTCCGTGACATAAACCTCTCCGTGTTGGTATGGATTCATTGTTCCAGCGTCAACATTTATATAGGGATCAAATTTTTGAATTGTCACCTTCAAACCTCTTGCTTTGAGAAGCAACCCAAGCGATGCGCAAGCAATTCCTTTCCCAAGCGAGGAAACGACGCCACCTGTTACGAAGATATATTTTGTTTTTTTATCAGACATTGTAAAACCCAATTTTGTTTTTTAAAATCTGAATTACTTTTTCAAGGTCGGATTGTGTATCGACCCCAATTGTATCTTTATCTGTTATCACGACCTTAATCTTCATTCCATTTTCAAGTGCTCTTAATTGTTCGAGTTTTTCAATTTCCTCGAGTTTCGGCCTTTTGAGATTAACAAATTTGAAAAGCGAATCCCTTGAATAAACGTAAATCCCAATGTGCTTGTAATAATTCCCAAGATTTAACCATTCATCTTTGTTTTGCGCATCTCTACAAAATGGGATCGGGCTTCGCGAGAAATATAGGGCATAGTTATTTTTATCAAACACGACTTTGACAACGTTTGGGTTAAAAAGTGTCTCTACATCGTTAATTTTAACTGCAAGCGTTGAAATTTCAATGTTTTCTTCTTTTAGGAACGGTTCAATTGCCGAATCGATCATATCTGCAGACATTAATGGTTCATCTCCTTGGATGTTTACAACTATATCCGCGTCAAATTCTTTTATTAAACAAGCAACTCTATCCGTTCCAGTAGTGATATCAGGGGGAGTCATAATCACATCAGCGCCGAAACTTTTTGCGCTATTTAGAATCCTTTCGTCATCCGTTGCAATAAGCACATGGTTTATAAATTTTGAAGATTTTGCGTTTTCATAAACCCATTGTATCATTGGCTTGCCCAGGATATCCGCAAGTGGTTTTCCAGGGAATCGAGTTGAGCCATATCTTGCTGGAATTACTCCAATAATTTGAGGCATGATTTAATCTTGCTCTTTATCTTTATCTTCTTTGGCTCGTTCCTCAATAGGGATGACCTTAGGAACCTTGAAAAAATACTCTGTTTTTGATGGAGCATTTTTCAAAATCTCTTCCCTTGGATAACTTGGCTTGACTATATCCTCGCGAAAGACATTTTTTATATCGATCACATGATAAAGTGGTTCAACATTTGTCGTGTCAAGTTCATTGAGTTTGTTCATGTATTCAAGTATTCTGTTAAATTGTTCTGTGAATTTCTCCTTCTCTTCTTCTTTAAATTCAAGGCGCGCAAGATTTGCGATATATTCAACATCTTTAATGGTAACCGGCATAGCCTTGATTTATGTTTTGTTTTTTAAGATTTTTCTCAATTATTTCTCTGACTAACTCCATTAGTTTAAGTTCTCCATCTTTGCCGGAGAAGTTTTCAACTTTAATTGGCTTATCGATTAAAATTTCTATCGTCCCTGGATTTATCTCAAGTTTATGTTTTCGCATAATTTTATGACTTCCTAAAATTGTCACTGGGATTACAGGTGTATTTGATTTTATTGCGAGCATAAAGCCACCGCGTTTGAATGGTAAAAGTTTTCCATCGACACTTCTTGTTCCTTCTGCGAATACGAGGACGGAAACACCGCTTTTAATTTTTTCGATCGCTTTTTGAATGCTTTTTATTGCCCTTTTGGGATTTCTTCTATCAATAAGGATATATCCGCCGTATTTTAAAAGCCATCCCCAAAATGGAATCTTCCCAAGTTCTTGCTTTGCAAGGAAACGAACCTGATCCGGTATCCCATGAATTAAAGCGGGAATATCCATAGCACTGGCATGATTTGAAATGTAGATGTAGTTTTGTTTTTCGGCGATGTTTTCAAGTCCTTTGATTTTAACTTTGATATTGAAAATTGCAAGTATAAGCCTTGACCAAATTTTTGCCATAAAGTGATAAATTTTTCCTTTATAGTTGAATGGAAGAAACAAGGCGGTAATAGTAGCCATTGGAATAGTAAGCAGAATAATAATTCCAGCTTTAATTAGAAAGAGGAATTTTCTCATCTCGACCGTATCCGGTTGGTTTTTTACAATGATAATGAAAAGCGATGATAAAATCAAGTTGAAAAAGTCGAGAGTATTTTTTAAATTGTTATTGCAAGCTGAAAAACAAAAATAAAAACGAAAATGGAAAGAAAAATTCGGGTATTGATAGCAAAGGCTGGACTTGATGGTCATGATAGGGGGGCTAAAGTTGTAGCAGCGGCTTTAAGAGATGCGGGGATGGAAGTTATTTACACTGGCTTAAGACAAACTCCGGAGATGATAGTTCAAGCGGCGATACAGGAAGACGTTGATGTGATTGGAGTTAGCATTTTAAGTGGAGCGCACATGACGATATTTCCCAAAATAATTAAACTTATGAAAGAAAAAGGACTTGATGATGTCATTTTAATTGGTGGAGGCATAATTCCTGATGAAGATATACCTAAGCTAAAAGAAATGGGGGTTGCAGAGATATTCACTCCAGGAACTTTAACTACTGAAATAGTAAGTTTTATAAAAGAATGGTTTGAAAAGAATAAAAAGCAAAAAGTAGCTTAATCATCTAATTCTTTTGAAAGCTTCCGCGTTACGATTTGAACATCATCAAAATTTAAACCATCGCTTAGCGAAAAAATTCTCTTAAAATCTTCCGGCTTGAAAAATATTTTAAATCTTTTTGTATATTCATTTAGTTTCGTAAGATAGAAAGGAACATTCTCGTCTCTCATAAATGGATTCCACTCATCAACAAGTTTACAGTTATCAAGTATACGAACGTTTGGGTTTGAGCCAGTGATATAGTAAGTTATTTTATCACCCGGGCGATAGTTTCTTCCACTTGCTATAGCAAGTTCATAAGCTGCACTTCTATTTCGCCTACCTTCTTTTACAAGAATTTTGTAATTTTCAATATCTTCTCTTAACGTTTCGGTTTTAGCAAGTTCAAGTATATCGATTTTTCTTTCGGCAATTGATTTAAAAAGTGATTTGTAAAGTTCATGTATTTTGCCAATCTCATTGTTGAGCAAAAATTTTACACATTCGTTTATATATTTTCGTGCGAACGGCTCCATTCCTCTGGATATCAAAGAAGCACCTTTAATTTCAACGCTGCCATTTTTATCTAAGAGGGCATAATTTTTCTTTTTATAGCTCAACATCTTTTTATAAATTCCATTAAAAGCAAGATTAAGCCCTTCTGGCAAGGTTGAAGCGATCTTTTTTACGAATTTTTCACACTCCTCTTCGGTTGTAAATCCCTCAGGCGGAATGAAATAAATTCCATCAGTGTCTGCTTCAATAACTTTTCCACCGTGTTTGGTTATTTCATTTATAAGTTGCTTTAAAATTTTTTGACCTGTAGTTGTTACTTTGTCTGCGCTTTCATAGTCGTTAAATATAGCCCTGATATAGCCTAAGTAACCGTAAAATGAATTAATTAAAATTTTGAAAGAAGATTGTATCGCATCGTATTTTGATCTTTCCTCTGGGTTAGTTGCATTTTTCATTTTATGTTTCACCTCAAGTCGCATCTTTGTTAAGTTTTCGAGCATTTGAATGAAAATCCCAAGTTTATCTTTCTTTGGAGCGATTTTAAAGTTTATCATTATAGATGGATAAAGCGACTCTATGTCCGCATGCGCCACATTTTCAAAAATGCCAGTGTAAAAAATATCCGTATATCCGCCGGTGGTTTGAAAACCTATGTCTTGTTTTGGTATTGAATGTCTTCTCCGCAGATATGCTCTAACAAGCATTGATTCAATTTTAGAGGAAGAGCCCGATTTTATGACTTGGAAAAGTGAGAAAGGCACTATTTGGGTTAAATAAAAATATGGCGGCGTTAAAAGCTCAGAAAGTCTTCTCGTCTCATGAGCGTCTTGAAGCGCATATTTTATCAGTGCATCAGGATTATTGTCCCAGTACCATGAGATTTGTTCTCCGGGTATATAAACTCTGTCTTTTGAAACAATATCAAAATATCTTGCGACATATTTCAAAGAATAACTTTCAAGCTCTCGCTTAACAAAATCATACAATTGGACAAGTATAAGTGTATCAATTATATGCCTCCCGTAAATTTCGATTCCAGTGAAAACGGTTTCGCGATCATATGTTGTGGTTATTATCTTAGGTTCACTGCGGTCTCTTCCAAGCGAAAGTTTTACGTCGTTTAATTCAGCCCTTTCGATAAGGTATGGTAAATCAAAGTTTAAAATGTTATGCCCCTCAATCATATCGGGATCTTTTTTACGGATGATTTCAACAAGCTCAATTAACATCTCTTTTTCGGATTTCCTGCGTCCATCGATCACATATTCCCAACCTCGGTTATCGGTAAGAGATATCACGATTATCCTATCTTCAACTCTCTTGGGGTTGCTGAATCTGTGTTTTGAGTATGTTTCTATGTCGAGTTGAATTCTATAAACATCGTTAAACTCCATCCCTTTAAATAGTGTTATCCCAGTTTGAAGAAGAAATTGATGAACTGGGTCGGGACGAAGGTAAATTATATCGGTATCGGTGTATGAATCAACTTTTACATTATTTTTGACGCTATAATTTCGTAGGATGAATCTTATCGCGTTCCACATATCCGTTAAATCTTCAAAAGCGCAGACATATTGATAGAAATTATTTCCATCAAGTTTTTTGAGCCAAAATTTCTTATTAAATCCATCAATGTAGCTTTTATCGCTTAGGAAGAAAAAAGGATAGAACTTACGAACTTCTTCGCTTACTTTGCCCGGAGCTTCTCTGAAATACAAACGAACTGTTGAATCGCTATTCTGTTGAACCGCAACGATATTTTTTTCGTCGTTATGACCGTAAATTAATTCGTTCACATCACATCACCTCAACTTCAGATGTTCTTCTTCCCTTTGGTATTTGACTTTTCAAACCTTCTTTCGTTATAAGTCCACAACCAAGGATTAATCCGTCAAACTTTACAGCTACGTAACTCCCAGATTTAAATTCCAAAGGGAGGTTTTTTAAGGTCCCACCGTTGAGAAATATCTTTGCGTCGTTTTCATTTTCTAATTCAATTATGTTCTTTTTGATAAACTGGGAAAGTAATTGAAGGGCGTTGGTTGATATTTTCCACTGCGATTTTTTTACTTGCTTTGCAAGTTGTATCCCAACTCGTTGAATTAAATTTGAAAGAAGATGTTGTTTAAAGTTTTTGTCGAGCCCGATAGAATCCATCGATAAAAATTTCGCCCATTCAATGGAGTTAAACCAAAGTTCATCTGTTTTGAGATGATAAGAAAAATTTTCCCAAACTTTTTCATCAATCCCGAATTCGTCGCTTAAAAATCTTAATGCCTGTTTTACTTCTTCATCGTGTGATGTTAAAAATTTTATCTTATCGTCACTTGATAAACGTCTTTGAATTTCCGAAAACTTAGGAAGTTTTGAATATGTTGAATCAGTCTTTCTTAATTTTGCTATGAAAAATCCTTCTGTATTTGATTTAAACGGATAGATTCTAATCGCTTTTCTTAAACTTGTGTCAAATTCAAACCCATCATATGATGTTATCCCTTCGCCGAAGTCTGCTCTTTTATATTTTATCTCTTCAATTTCAACGGGGAAACTTTTTAGCATCGAGTCTATCAGCATTTCATTTTCCTCAACTGTTAGAGTGCATGTTGAGTAAACGATCACACCGCCGGGCTTTACAGATTTTATCGCACTTGAAAGCAATTGTTGTTGCTTGTTGCTCAACCTTTTGACCTCATCAAAGTTCCACCAAATCAACACCTCTCTTGCTTTTGAAATTATTCCAAGCGAAGAGCAGGGAGCGTCAACCAAGGCTTTATCAAAAATTTCGGGCAACAGGTTTCCAAATCTATTTCCGTCTATCTGTGTTATACCAGTGTTCAAGATCCCAAGTCGATCTATTTGGTGAGCTAAAACTCTTAATCTTTCAAATGTAACATCGTTTGCTATGATCACACCTTTATTTTCCATAAGTTGAGCTATGTGTGTGGTTTTTGAGCCGGGTGCGGAAGCAACATCAAGGACTATTTCTCCAGAATTTGGTTCAAGTATCAAAGATGGTAACATAGAGGATAAACTCTGGATGTAAAAAAGCCCTGCAAAATGTTCTATTGTTTTCGAGACGGGGATAGGTTCGTCGTTTATAATAAAAGCTCCCGGTACAAGTTCGATTTCAGATAATTTAAATCCTTTGCTTTCAAGTCTTAATTTCAGCTTATCAGCGGATATTTTTAGCGAATTTGTTCGAATAGTTAGGGGCAGATCAAGCTTAAAAGCCTTAATCACCAGCTTTACAGATTCGGGATCGAGTATTTTGTGGAGGTAATCTTGAATTTTTTGGCTCATAAATTCGTTAATGTAAATTGAGAAAACACTGGCTATCAAAAAATATAAAACATTTGGACAAGTAACGCAAAATTTCAAAATTTGTGATTTGATTGATTTTTAATAAAATTTTTTGTAAAATTATTCATAGTTAAAACAAAGTTTTTGGCAATATGAGCAAAGAAGCAAAATGGTTTCTCGGAATAATAGGTATAATTCTAGCATTGTCTGTTTTGTTTATTGCACTTGGATTTTTTACTCTTGTGATCTTGTTTAAACCAGAAGCTCCTGAGGAGGCACTTGACACTGGAAAGGATAAAGTTGCGGTTATAGAGTTAAAAGGAGTTATATTAAATTCCGAGGACATAGTTCGGCAGATTAAAAAGTATGCGAAGAGTTCAAGGGTTAAGACTATAGTTTTATATGTTGATTCACCCGGAGGAGGAGTTTCTGCGAGTGAGGAGATTTTTCAAGAATTAAAAAAAGCAAGGCAGAAAAAGCCGGTTGTGGTCTCAATGGGTTCGGTTGCTGCAAGCGGTGGATATTATGTTTCACTTGGAGGGAGTAAAATCGTTGCAAATCCTGGGACAATTACCGGAAGCATCGGAGTTATAGCTCAATTTCCAAACATGAAAAAATTGTTGGATAAAATTGGTATTGATTTTGAGATAATAAAAAGCGGGAAATTTAAAGATTCAGGAAATCCCTATCGTGGGCTTACGAAGGAAGAGAGAGAATATTTTCAAAATGTGATAGATGACGTTTACGAACAATTTATTAATTATGTCGTTGAAGAAAGAAAACTTAAGAAAGAAGATGTTTTAAAAATTGCGGATGGGCGCATTTTCACGGGTAAGCAGGCTTTCTCATTGGGACTTGTTGATACTATTGGAACCCTTGAGGATGCTATAAAAATTGCCGGGGAAATAGCTGGGATAAAAGGCGAGCCTAAAGTTGTGAAGGAAGAGAAGAAAAAATTAGGCTTATTTGACCTTGTATTAGGTGAGAGGACCGCAGAAAATCTTGAGGAAATAAAAAGTTTTATCCTGAATCAACCTGTCCTTCAATACAGATGCGAATTTATCGATAATTAAAAATAAAATTAGGATTAGAAATTGACGAAAACAGAACTTGTCAGAATCTTGGCTGAACAAATCGGATTAAAAGTTGAAGAAGTTGAAAGAGTTATCGATGGAGCAATTGCCGTCATTATGGATTCATTGAAGAAAGGAGATTATGTGCAAATACGTGGATTTGGAACTTTTAGAGTCGTGAAAAGAAAAGCAAGAATAGCAAGAAATCCAAAGAAAGGAGAAATCGTTCCACTTGACGACAGATACGTTCCGGACTTTAAACCAACGCGCGAGTTTAAGCAAATGGTGATCGAAAGCTTGCGTGATAAAATTCTTGAGGAGAAGATGGCAAAGAATTCACCAGATAATGAAACATCATCTTCTGATTTTGGCGGTGGAGAGAGTTAAAAATAAAAGATAAAAATTTGAGATATTTATGCCAGAAAAAATTTGCCCAGCTTGCAGCACGGTATTACCCGAGTATGCAAGATTTTGCTTTAAATGTGGAACAAAAGTGATTGAAGAAGTTGAAGAAGAGAAATCTCAAGTTGTGATTTGTGAAATTTGTGGATTTGAAAACGATTCAAGAAATAAATATTGTGTAAGTTGCGGTTCACTTTTAACGGGTGAAGTTGTTGAAAGGGCGAAATCAGAAGAAAGAAAAATTGAAATTGAAGTTGGGCATAAACCGTCGGTTGAGATTCCCAGAAAAGAGAAAGTTAAAGAGAGGAAAAAGCGAGTTAAATTATCTTTTGAGCAGGTATTTTATGTAGCGCTTGCTGTTGTTTTTGTTGGTTTGATCGCTTATGGTGTGATTAGAAAAGAAAAGAATAAGCCAGAAACACATGTTCACCAGGATTTAGGAACTAATGCTCAGATAATGGCTGAAATAGATAGGTTGCGTGATAGGGTTAATTTGAATCCTGATGATATGGCTTCAACATTGAGGCTTGCAAATCTTTTACATGATGTTCATATTTTTGATCAAGCGGTTGAGTACTACAGGAAATACCTTGCTAAAAATGAGTCTGATCCAGATGCAAGGGTAGATATGGCGATATGTCTTTTTGAGCTTGGTAAAGCAGATGAGGCGATTGCGGAGATGGAAAAAGCTTTAACTTATTCTCCAAACCATCAACTTGCGTTTTATAATCTTGGCATTGTTCATTTGACTTTGGGAAATCTTGAAAGAGCAAGGGAGTATTTTAACCGTTGTATTGATGTTAATCCTTCAGCTGAAGTAGCTCAGAAGGCGAGGCGTATTCTTGAGCAGCACAAATTTTAAAAACAAAATTGAGGCGACAAGTTATGCCAAATCTCAGGAAGAAGAGAAAGAAGAAGATGAACAAGCACAAGTGGAAAAAGAGAAGAAAAAAGATGAGGCACAAGAAGAAAATCAGATAATTCTTTGATTTGGGTTGCCCTTCTGGGCTACCCTTTTATTAATTTATTCGTTATTGCAAATTAAAAAACATCACCAAAATGAAAAGATTTTTCCGTATAGTAATATTTTTATTTGCTTTAATCATAGGTCTTTTCAAGTTTGAAAATGCAGGTTCCTGGGGTTTTGAGGCTCATAAAAAAATTACTGAACTTGCGATCGATATAATCTTGAACTTGGACGAGTTTAAAGGCGTGGACAGTAAAAAACTTGATTATTTTAAAAAATTTCTTTTGGAAAATAAATCGATTATAATTGAGCGTTGCATTGAGCCCGATATGGTGAGGAACGAGGATAAAGATGAACAATATAATCATTTTATAGATATCGATAGATACGGGAAATACCCATTTAATGAATTGCCAAGGGATAAAGCAAGGGCTATTGAAAAATTTGGCTTTAGTGCTATTCAAAAGAATGGATTTCTTCCATGGAGAATTGCAGAGTTTATGGATAGTTTGTCTTATTCGATTTCAGTAAGTGATAAAGGAAAAATGTTGAAATATCTTTCTTGGCTTGCTCACTATGTTGAGGACGCGCACCAGCCTTTGCATGTGACTGAAAATTACGATGGACAGTTGACAAATCAACCCGGAATTCATTCACGATTTGAAACCGAATTAATTAAATATCTCATTTCAAGAAATGAGTTGAATTTTAACACTAAAGATTTGCTTGGAAACCTGAAAAAGAACACACTTGTAAAAGATAAAGTTAACCTCGCATTTGACATTGTGCTTGAAAGTTATCGTTTTCTCGACGAGATATTAGAAGCTGACAACTTCGCAAAGTCGCAAATTCCACCGGAAAGACTTTATAGAGTTGAGAAGAGAAACGGTAGGACGAGATATATTTATTCGGGGGAATATTACTCAATTATGTCGGAAAAGTTGAAAAATTTGATTTATGAAAGGATGTCAAATTCAGCTGTTAAACTTGCTCTTGTATGGTTAAGTGCCTTGCGGGATGCGTAGAGTTTTAAATAAAATTGAAAGGGGAAATGAAGAAAATTAAAAAAGTTGATTTTTACAATCGCATTTATTTAAGCGAGAGAGAAATTCCGAAACGTTGGTATAATATACTTCACGATATGTCTGAGAGACCAAAACCACCGATCAATCCGAAAACTGGTGAGCCCGTCTCTGTTGATGAGCTGAGTGTAATCTTTGCAAAAAGTTTAATTGAACAAGAGATAAGTGCAAAACAATGGATAGATATACCAGATGAGGTTTTGAAAGTTTATCTTTTGTGGAGACCTACACCACTTGTTAGGGCAAGGACTCTTGAGAAAGCCCTTGACACACCAGCTCGGATTTATTACAAATATGAAGGGGTTAGTCCATCTGGAAGCCATAAACCGAATACAGCTGTTGCTCAGGCGTATTACAACAAACTTGAAGAGGTTGAGCAGTTAACTACCGAAACCGGCGCGGGACAGTGGGGGAGTGCCTTGGCTTTTGCATGTAATTATTTTGGTCTAAAATGTAAAGTCTTTATGGTAAGAGCAAGTTATGAGCAAAAGCCATATAGAAGGGTTTTAATGCAAATGTGGGGTGCAGATGTAACACCAAGTCCAAGCAGGGAAACCGAATCGGGTAGAAAAATCCTTGAGGTAGATCCCAACTCTCCAGGAAGCCTTGGGATAGCTATAAGTGAAGCTATTGAGACTGCTATTTCTAGTGAAAGTGCTAAATACTCATTAGGAAGTGTTTTAAATCATGTTTTACTACATCAAACTATAATAGGTCTTGAAGCAAAAAAACAGCTCGAAAAAATTGATGAATATCCGACAATAGTCATCGGGTGCGTTGGCGGTGGTTCAAACTTTGCCGGTATAAGTTTTCCATTTTTGCTTGATAAATTTTACGAGAAGAGAAAAACATTAAGAGTTCTTGCAGTTGAACCAACTGCATGCCCAACATTAACCAAAGGGATTTACAGTTATGATTATGGTGACACCGGCAAGTTAACTCCGCTTCTCCCGATGTATACATTAGGTCATGATTTTGTTCCTCCACGAATACATGCTGGGGGATTAAGATATCATGGGATGAGCCCGATCGTTAGCAAGTTATACGCTGATGGTTTTATTGAGGCAAGGGCTTACACTCAAAACGAGGTTTTTGATGCTGCGTTAAGATTTGCTCGAACCGAGGGGATATTGCCAGCCCCGGAATCAGCTCACGCTATAAGGGCAGTGATAGATGAAGCGATAAGAGCAAGGAAGGAAAAGAAAGGAGAAGTGATACTTTTTAATCTTTCAGGTCATGGTTTCTTCGATATGAGTGCATATGATAATTATTTGTCTGCTTCTCTTGAAGATATAGTTTTGACAGATTTGGATGTTGATGAATTAGCTCATAAACTTTCGGGTTATCCAAAGCCGTAATTTTTGCGGATTAAAAATTAAATTCGTTATTGCAAATTGAAAAAAACAAAAACAAGATTCGCACCAAGCCCAACAGGACACCTACACATAGGAGGAGCAAGAACAGCAATTTTTAACTGGCTATTTGCCAAAAAAAATAATGGAGAATTTTACTTAAGAATTGAAGATACAGATAGAGAACGTTCAAGCGAGAAAATGGTTCAGTCCATAGTTGATGGATTAAGATGGCTTGGGTTAAATTGGGATGGTGATTTGTATTTTCAATCAAAGCATATAGATGAGCATATTAAAGCATGCTATGAACTTGTTAAAAGAGGTTATGCATATTTTTGTTACTGTAGCGAGGAAGAACTTGAACAAAAGCGAAGGGAAGCCGAGGAGAAAAAAATTCCATATAAGTACGATAGAAAATGCCTTTACCTGAGCGAGGAACAAAAGTTGAAATATGAACAAGAGGGGAGAAGTAAAGTTATCAGATTTAAAGTTCCAGATGGAGAAACAATTTTCTTTGATGTTGTTCATGATGAAATAAAGTTTAATAATTTTGAGATCGATGACTTTGTGATCCTTCGCTCTAACAATATACCTGTTTACAATATGGCTGTTGTTGTGGACGATCATAACATGGGAATTACTCATGTTATTCGGGGTGACGATCACATCTCGAATACACCGAAGCAAATACTCATTTATCAGGCTTTAGGGTGGGAAGTCCCGGTTTTTGCTCATGTTCCGCTTATCCTTGGTCCCGATAAAAAAAGATTAAGCAAAAGACACGGGGCAACAGCTGTAATTAAATATAAAGATAAAGGTTTTTTACCTGAGGCGATGTTTAATTATCTTTGCCTGCTTGGTTGGTCACCCAGAGACAACAGAGAAATTATGAGCCTTGAAGAGATAATAGAAGCTTTCGATATTACAAAGATTCAAAAGAAAAGCGCTATATTTGATCAAGCAAAACTTGAATGGATGAACAGTGAATATATCAGGCGAAAAGAAAATTTTGAACTTTTGAAGCTTGTTAAATCTTTTCTTGGAAGATACGGATATAAATTTGAGGATTCAACTTACCTACTTAAAGTTATAAGTCTTATGAAGGACAGGGTGAAAGTTCTTGAAGATTTTATGACATTTGGAAGATATTTTTTTGAAGACCCGATTGATTATGACCCAGAAGGAATTGAAAAGTACTGGAAGGATAATACAAATGAGCTTCTTTCAGAGTTTTTGGAAAAACTCCTTGGGTTAGAGGAATATACTGCTTTTAATATTGAGAATGAATTGCGAAGTTTTGCAAGTCAGAAAGGTGTAAGAGCATCCAATTTAATTCATCCAATTAGGCTTGCGATAACTGGAATGAGAATTAGCCCAGGTTTGTTTGAAGTTATGGAAGTCCTTGGCAAAGAAACAACTCTCAGGCGTATAAAAAGTGCCTTAAACAAAATTCAAGTTAAAATTTAAATTGGGATGAGGCGATGATCCTTCCAATATATCTTTATGGTGATCCGATATTTAAAAAACCAGCAAGGAAACTTACGGATATAGATGATAATTTTATCGAAACTTTGAAGGATATGTTTGAGACGATGGAAGTTGCGGATGGAATCGGGCTTGCTGCAACGCAAGTTGGTATTCCTTACTCTTTTGCAGTTATAGATGTCTCTGTTTACGAAGAGCATAAAGATTTCAAAAGAATGCTGATAATAAATCCTGAAATAGTTTATTTAAGTGGTGAGGAGATTATGGAGGAGGGATGTCTTAGCATACCTGGTATTAGAGCCGAGATAATAAGACCTGCAAAAGTTGTGTTACGATATCAAGACATCGATTTTAAAACCAATGAGATAGAATGCGAAGGTTTGTTGGCTCGCGTCGTTCAACATGAGGTTGACCATTTATATGGCAAATTTTTTATCGATTATCTTTCGCCTGTGAACTTAAAAATGTTGAAACCAAAATTAACAAAAATCAAAAAAGGTGAAGTAAAGGCCCATTATTCAATTGTAATTCCCGGAACGAAGAAAGTTATAAGCCCAGATGAGATACAAGTTAAAAAATCTACTTAATTAGGTTTATTTCGATGAAAATTGTCTTCATGGGAACACCTGATTTTGCAATTCCATCGCTTGAAATACTTTTAAACAACAACTACCAAATCCAGGCAGTTGTAACAGCTCCCGATGAACCAAAGGGGCGCGGGTATAAGGTTACACCACCACCTGTTAAGGTTTTTGCCCTAAAGCATAGTTTGAAAGTTTTGCAGTCTGAAAATTTGAAAGATGAAAAATTTATCGCTGAGTTAAAAAGCCTTTTGCCGGAGTTAATTGTCGTTGTCGCTTTTAGAATCCTTCCAAAGGAAGTTTTCACAATCCCACCACTTGGAACAATAAATCTTCATGCTTCACTTCTTCCAAAATATCGTGGTGCTGCTCCGATAAATTGGGCAATAATCAACGGCGAAATTGAAACCGGGGTGACTACATTTTTCATAAATGAAAAAGTTGACACAGGAAATATAATTCTGCAGAGAAAAGTTCGAATTGAACCAGATGAAACAGCCGGTGAACTTCACGATAAACTCTCAATGATTGGGGCTGAGGTTTTGCTTGAGACAGTGAAGTTAATTGAATCTGGAAATGTTAATCCAATTCCTCAGGATGATTCGCTTGCAACTCCTGCGCCTAAGATAAAGAAAGAAATGTGTCAAATAAATTGGTTTGAGAAAGGAGCTCAACAAGTTCATAATTTTGTTCGAGGGCTTTCACCTCATCCCGGGGCGTTCACTTTTTTAAATAAAAAAATTGTGAAAATATACCGCACAAAACTTGCGTCTTTTGAATTTCAAATTCAAGATGTCAAACCAGGTCAGATAATAATCGATGAAAAGGAAAGCGAAATGTATTCAATCTGCGCTGATCTTAAGCCGATTCAGATAATTGAATTGCAAATAGAAGGAAGGAAAAAGTTAAACACATCTGAGTTTTTAAAAGGTTTTAGGTTGGAAGCAAATCCATTTTTTGATATTCTCAGCGAGGAAGAGTTAAAATCATATTTATCAAAAAGTAAATCCACGATTTAAAATGCTTGCAACTGCTGGGATAATCATCGTCTTTATCCTTATGGTTATTTTGATGTTTTTTCGCATCCTACCTGCTTTGCTTGCAATTCCAATCATGGCGTTTTTGATATCTTTGATCGGGGGTGTGCCATTAAATGATATCTTTGTTTATGTTATAGGCGAAGGGGCATTGAGATTACATCAAGCATATACGATCGCTATTTTCGGTGGAATGTTAAGTATCTTTTTACAAAAGTCTGGAATCGCTGAAAATTTCATAAGAAAAGGTGCGGAGCTTGCTGGCGACAATCCTTTTAACGTGAGTTTAATCGTTTTAATTTTGACCATGCTTTTGTTTACGACGCTTGGTGGATTAGGTGCAATCATTATGGTTGCGACGATCGTTCTGCCAATTATGGCTTCGTTTGGAATAAGTCCTATTACGATCGCCGGAGTTTTTCTAATAGGATTAAGCATCGGTGGAATTTTGAATGTGCAAAATTGGGCTTTGTATATAAATGTTTTAAAAGTTGATTTTAATACAGTTAAATTTTTTGCAGTTACGCTTTTCTTCGTAGCCTTTTTTGTTGCACTTGCGTTTGTAGTCATAGAGTTAAAGCGGGAAAAACTGCTCAAGGATTTGAGGTTCTTTTTTAACATCAAGTTTATTTTTGCTGTAGTTTCAATTGCAGGCTTAGTTTTAATCTTTGTTTTTCTTTCGGGGGCTAATCCGTGGATAATTGAAGTTTTAAAACGATATCTCAAATCCTTAGTCCTGGTATTTCTTTTATTGTTCGCACTTCACATCCTTGTTGATTTTGTACGAAATTTGTTTATGCCGTCTCGGGTTGGCAAACTTAAATGGTATGTGTTTTTAACTCCGATTGTTCCATTAGTTGTTGTTTTTGCCTTCGGCGAGCGATATTTTATCCCTGGATGTATAGCTGGGCTTCTTTATGGATTTGTGACATCTTATAGAAAGGGGAGCATCAATTTACTTATGCAGTCCATCATTGAAGGCGGTGGCAGTGTAATTCCGGCAGTTGCATTGATGATTGGCATTGGAATGCTTTTGAATGCTATCCTTGGACCAGTTGGATGGAGTGGCAAGGAATGGAAAGTTTACTCGCATCTTAAACCTTTGTTTAAAGTCATAGTGCCAAGTTCTCCAATTTTATATGTTTTGGTTTTTTCGCTTCTAAGCCCGCTTGCTCTTTACCGTGGACCTTTAAACATATGGGGACTTGGATATGGAATTGCCACTCTTATATCTTATCCGGTTGGCACGCTCCCCCCTGCCTCAGTGATGGGCTTATTGCTTTCGGTCGGACAAATTCAAGGCGTTTGCGATCCGACAAATACTCACAATGTTTGGATTGCAAATGAATTGAGAATAGATGTGAATCAAATTTTAAAGAAAACATTTCCATATATGTGGGCTCTTGCTACTGTTGGATTGATAATTTCTGCGGTTGTGTTTTTGTAAAATTTTTTGAAAAGTGGCTATGTTCTGCGGAATTTGTAACACTCTCAATTCAAAATTTTCTGTGAAGTGTAAAACTTGCGGAGCTTTTTTGCAAAACCCCGTTCGTGTGTTGAATCTCTTTGAAACCATAGAGATGCTTCTTCTTAATCCAACAGTGGCATTCCATAGGATTATACTATCAGAGAGAAAAAATTTCTCAATTTTTCTGGCCTTTTTCTTCGGGATAGCGACAACCTTCGACCTTTTTCATTTTGCAAAGGTTGGCGAAAAACTTGATAATTTGGCATTGATTATTTTTTACATTACTACATTTGGCATTTTATCGGGAATTATACTTATCGTACTGATTTCTCTTGTGATAAAATTTCTTCTTCTCTTCTCGGTGGAGAAAATAAGTTACAAATCTACTTTTGCAGTTTTTGCTTATTCTGTGTTCCCAATTGCTTTTTCCGTTTTCCTTTTCCTTCCCGCAGTTTTGGCAGTTTTTGGAATTTATTACTTCACCGAATCACCAAAGCCTGAAACCCTTAAACCAATTCCATTTTACATTTTATTCGCCGTCAACCTTGGTTTAAAAGTATATTCCTTCATATTGCTGAGCATTGCTTTGAGACATATAACGGGCAACTTTTTAAAAGGGCTTATTTTTGCGTTTTTGGCTTCAATTTGTACGTTTGTTTTATTAAATTTATTAACAAAAGCCCTCAAAATTATCTTATAGAACGATGTTAAACAGAGTCAAAATAGGCATCGATGTCGGCGGGACCTTCACGCATGCGGTTGCAATCGACGTTGATACGCTTGAGATCATAGCAAAAAGTTGTGTTCCCACAACGCACTTCGCGAGAGAAGGTGTATCTTTGGGAGTAATTCAGGCGATGAATGAAGTTTTGAAAAGTGGAAATATAAATCCTGACCAAGTAGTTTTAATCGCACATAGCACAACCCAGGCGACAAATGCTCTTCTTGAGGGTGATGTTGCGAAAGTTGGTGTAATAGGTATGGGAACAGGGATCGATTCAATTAGAGCGAAAGGTGAAACCGATGTTGGTAAAATTCCGCTTGGTAATGGTAAATTCATTGAGACCGCTCATATTTTCATTGATTCAAGAATTTTTGAAAGCAAAAATTTTCAAAGTGAAATAAGAAAAGCAATTGAGCATTTAATTTCAAAAGGCACTGAGGTTTTTGTTGTGAGCGAGGCATTTGGGGTTGATGATCCAAGCAAGGAAGAAAGGGTTCTTGAAATCATAAGAAATTATGGTTTCATCGGGACAAATGCATCTTCAATTTCGCAACTTTACGGATTGAGGGTTAGAACGAGAACCGCTGTCGTGAATGCAAGTATGCTTCCTAAAATGATCGAGACAGCTCAGATGACGAAGGAGAGTGTAAAAAAATCCGGTATATCAGCACCACTTATGGTTATGCGAAGTGATGGTGGGATAATGAATATAGAAGAAATGGGCAGGAGACCTATTGCTACGATTTTGTCAGGGCCCGCTGCTGGTGTTGCATCTGCTTTGATATATGTTAAAGTGGTTGATGGAATCTTCATAGAAGTTGGTGGTACAAGCACTGATATATCAGTTATAAAAAATGGAAGACCAATTGTTAAAACAGCAGAAATAGGTGGAAATCGTCTATATTTGAGGACACTTGATGTTAGAACTGTTGGAGTAGCGGGTGGTTCAATGGTTCGAGTATCCGACAACTTCAGAAGTATGATTGATGTTGGACCAAGGAGTGCGCATATTGCGGGCTTAAAGTATGTTGCTTTTTCAGAGCCAAGTGAATTTGATGATATTGAATTCATTTTAATTCAACCGAAACCAAACGACCCGCCGAACTACCTTGCTATAAAGAGAAAAAATTCAGATAAACCAGAATTTGCGTTGACGACGACTGATGCTGCAAACTTTTTAGGAGTCGTTAGTGAAAAAGCTTATAGCAAAGGGAGTTTTGAATCAGTTGAAAAAATCTTTTTGAAACTTTCTAAAATTATGAAAAAACCACCAAAGGAAATTGCAAAAACGATACTTGATATCGCAACTGATAAAATAAAAGATATCGTCATTAGTCTAATAAAAGAGCATAGGCTTGATGTTAATCTAATCACGCTCGTTGGCGGAGGTGGAGGGGCAGAGGTTATAGTCCCATATCTTGCAAAAAGATTGAACTTTGATTACAAAATTTCAGAAAATGCAGAGGTTGTTTCCGCAATTGGTGCAGGTCTTGGGATGATAAGAGAAAGCATTGAACGTGTGATTTTAAATCCAACTGAGGACGATATATTGAAATTGAGAAGTGAAGTGATATCATCCGCGATAAAAATGGGAGCAAAGCCAGATTCAATACAAGTGACGGTAGAAATTGACAGGAAGACAAAAAGAGTTACCACAATTGCAAGCGGTGTTCCCGATTTGAAAAGTGGCGATGTGATTCCAAAGATTATGTCAGATGAAGAGCTATTCAATATAACTGTTAAAGCATTCCAAGGATTGTTCAGCAAACTGAAACATAAAGGGAACGTACCAGAGGTTAAAACGCTCGCTCAAAATAAATTTTATAAAGTTTTCGGCGCTGAAATTGAAAAGAAAAAATTGTTTTTCTTCAAGGAAAGCATCAAGCCTGTGAAAGTATTCGACCTTGAGGGAAATATAAAAATCCAACTTTCAAATGCGGAAGTAATTGAAACACATATCGATAAATATGAAAAAGATTTAGTCGGTGTACTCGAAAGTTTAACTATCTATGGCGATGCTGGGGCAATTGCACCGGATGTGTTTTTAATTTATGGTTCGAAAATTATTGATTTGACTGGGGTAATGTTCAAGGAGCAAATGCTTTCCGTTGCAAGAGCGGAGTTAAAAAATGTAGATTTTATAGATGAAAAGTTAATAATACTTGCTGAAGAAAGAAAATGAAAAGATTGAAAAGTTACAAAAGAACGAGAATAATTGAAACAGATGTTGCAATTGTTGGGGGTGGATTAAGTGGAGTTATGGTCGCTTTAAGCTGCGCGAGCAATGGATTAAGAACATTGTTAATTGAAAAATATGGATTTACAGGTGGGCTTATAACAACTGCTTTTGCTTATCCGCTGAGAGTTTTCAATGTTCAAAAAGATTTTTCAGAACTTTTTATGTCGGAAGATCTAGAGAGGATAGAGCATCCAATTTTTTCAACTGTTATAAGATATCTTCTCAAAAATGAAGCAATATTGCGGAAGTTAATTCCTGACCCATTGAGAATATCAGGTTCAATCGTACCGTTTGATTTTGAAAAATTTAAATTCACACTCCTTGAACTCTTGCTTGATTTTAAAGTTGATATCCTTTTTCATGCCTCGTTTGTCAGAGCGAAGTTAAAAGGCAATTCTGTTAGAAGTATTTTTCTTCTTTGCAAAGAAGGATTAATAGAAGTGTTCGCAAAATATTTTGTTGATGCAACTGGAAATTGTGTCCTTTTCAAAGCCATTGATGAAAGTTTAACAAGAAAGGTCAGCGCTGATGTAAGATATAACTTTGTTTTAACAGGGTGCGATTTTAGCAAAGTAGATGAACGAATTGTTTGTGAAACTGTTGAGATAAAAGATATTAAAGATGGTTTTTACCATGCGTATGTTGCAAGTAGAGACGGTGAGAAATTTGCAATTTATGAGCTACCTTTAAAAAATCACTGTGTTGTTTTCGGTTTATCCGGGGACAAATTCAACCTTGATGATATTTTCTCCGTTAGCAAAGCGGAGGATGAATTGCAATTAAAAGCTTATTCCCTTATCGAATATCTCGGGCAGTTTAAACCTTTTGAAAACGCAAGAATTTCAATGTTCCCGGCACAGATTTATTTCACAGAGGGACGAAGGTTGAAAGGTTTGTATAGTTTGACCTCTGACGATGTTTTTAATGGAAAGAATTTCGACGATGAAATCTCGGTTGTAAAAGTTTCAGTGGTTGGCGAGAAAATTTTTCCGTGCCTTCTTTCACCGGATAAGAAATTTGATTCCACTACCACTCGGTTTCCATTGTCTTCTTTCTTGACCGATATTAAAAACCTTGTTGCAGTTGGCAGAAACGCGGATGTAAGTGATGACCTAAGGTTTATACTTTACTCTTTTCCGTTCGTTATGAAAACATCGGAAAACATCGGGAGGATTATATCTTTCGCATTTAAAAACAAGTTAAATTTGACAGACTTAAAAACAAAGGTTAAGTTTGATTGAATCTAAAAAATCAAATCTTGGAACGTATTAAAGGTGGCTTAATTATCTCATGTCAACCCGATGAATATGGACTTTTCTCGAAAACTGAATACATAGTTGAATTCGCTCGTGCTTCTAAACTTGGAGGAGCGGTTGGAATTCGAACCGAGGGATTTGAAAGCATTAAAGCAGTAAAAAATGCTGTTAAAATTCCTGTCATTGGTTTGATCAAAGGGAAACAATTTGATGGAACTGTTATTATAACCCCGGATCTTGAATCGGTGGAGAAAATTGTTCAAGCAGGAGCGGATATAATTGCGATTGAGGTCACGAAGCAAGAGGGAAGGTTTGAGTTTTTTAAAGAGGTGCGAAGTAACTTAAAAACCTCGATTTTGATGGCTGATGTTTCAACCTATGAAGAGGGTATTAAAGCTTGTGAACTTGGCGCTGATTTGATCGCTACGACTTTATCAGGTTATACTCCATATACTGTTAATTCGTTCAATAAATACGAGCCTGATTTTAAACTCGTTGAAATGCTTGCAAAAGAAATAAATGTTCCAATTATTGCAGAAGGTCGAATATGGACAGTTGATCAGGTGAAAAAAATGTTTGATCTTGGTGCGTATGCAGTTGTAATTGGATCAGCGGTAACAAGACCAAGGTTAATTGTCCAAAGGTTTGTGGAAGCAATATCAAAAAGATGAAGGAAAATGCCAAAATTTTGGAGAGATATTAAAGACATTGGCGAATTCGATGTTGTAGTAGCTGGTGCTGGAATTGCTGGAGTTTGTGCATCAATTGCATCTGCAAGGGAAGGCGCGAGAACGGTTTTAATTGATAAATATGGCTTCTTTGGTGGGATGTCGACTGCAGGGCTTGTTTCTCCGTTTATGAAATACTGGATAACCGATGAATTTGACGGAGGGGTTAAACCTCTTGTTGGTGGTGTTTTTGAAGAGATAACGAGAAAAATGGAGCAAATCGGTGGAATGATAGATAATGGCTTCAGCGCATGGGCTTTTAGAAAAGTTGTCAATGAATTGCTTTATGAATCAGGGGTCAAAACTATAAGACATACGATGGTTTTTGGTGTTGAATTCGATAGAGTTGATAAAAAGAAAAGAATCACCTCGTTAATTTTAAATCGAGATTCAGATTTTTACCGTGTGCGTGGAAAAGTGTTTATTGATACAACTGGGGATGCTGACATCGTTTATTTGGCAAATGCTGGTTGGGTTAAAGGTGATGAAAAAACGGGCTTAACACAAGCGATGACTTTGTTTTTCAGAGTTGGTGGCATCGATGTTAAAAGGGCCATTGAATTCGTAAGACAAAATCCAGAACAATTTTACTCTTGGTCAACAAGTGAATACATTCCCGGAAGAATTGTTTCAATCGCTGGATACTTTGACTTTGTGAAAGAGGGAAAAGAAAGAGGAATACTACCTGAGGAAATCGAATACATATTTTTCACCACCTTACCTGAGGAGGGAGAGGCTTCGTTTAATACTACGAATATACTTGGGCTTGATGCGACAAGTTCTTTTGATTTGACAAAGGCAGAGATTTCAGGAAGATTACAGATGTGGATGGTTTATAACTTTTTAAAACAAAGAATTCCAGGCTTTGAAAATTCGTATTTAATTGAATCTGGAATTCAAGTCGGGGTGAGGGAAACAAGAAGGGCAGTTGGCGAATATATTGTAGCTGGTGAAGATGTTTTAAGTGGGCGTAAATTTGAAGATGCAATCGCTCGGGCTTGTTATGGGATTGATATTCACGGTCAAAGAGGCGAATCATCAAGGCTCGAACATTTATTAGAAGGGCAATATTATGAAATTCCATTGAGAGCTTTGATAGTTAAAAAGGCATATAATCTGCTTGTTGCTGGGAGATGTATATCATCAACCAGAGAGGGTCACTCCGCTTTGAGGATACAAGCAACTTCAGCTGCGACTGGTGAGGCAGCAGGCGTCGTTGCTGGATTATCAATTGCATATAATGGAAACGTTAGAGATGTACCATATCAAGTTATAAAAGAAAGATTAAAAGCACTTGGAAATATTTAAAAACAAAATGAAGCACAAGCCATGAAGAAAAAAATCAACGCGATTCAATTCGGGCTGGGTCCAATAGGACAGTTATGTGCTAAAACAATTTTGCAAAAACATTCCGATAGGATCGATCTCGTTGGAGCTGTTGATATTGACCCATCTAAGGTTGGAAAGGACCTCGGAGAGTTGCTCGAAATCGAGAAAACAGGGATAATGGTTGAAAATGATGTCAAAAAAATTTTAAAAAAGCATAAGGTTGATGTCGTATTTCATACTACGACTTCGTTTATGAGCGACGTCAAGGAGCAATTGGTTGAGCTAATTAAAATGAAATTAAACATAGTCTCATCAACAGAAGAGCTTTTCTTTCCTTGGTTTAGGAACGGTCAAATAGCAAATGAAATTAACGATCTTGCGAAAAGGTACAAAGTCAGAGTCCTTGGGACAGGTGTTAATCCAGGATTTGTAATGGATGTTTTACCTGCAGTGTTAACTCAAGTTTGCACAAATGTAAAAAAGGTAAGAGTTGAAAGGGTTGTGAACGCTTCGAAGAGGAGATTACCACTTCAACTTAAGATAGGCGCCGGATTAAAAGTAAGCGATTTCAAAGCTAAGAAAGCAACTGGTAAGTTTGGTCATATTGGACTTGTTGAATCATTGCAATTTCTGGCTTATATTTTAGGTATACAACTTGATGAAGCGAGAGAAGACCTTAAACCTATTGTCACAAAGAAAACTATAAAGACACAGTATTTAATCGTTCAAAAAGGAAAAGTCGCGGGAATTCACCACACCGCGATCGGAATTAAAGATGGGAATGAAGTTATAACTCTTGATTTAAAGATGTACGTTGGCGATCATAAAGATTATGACGCGGTTTATATTGATGGTGAACCTCCAATAAAGATGAAAATTTTAAGTGGAGTTTTTGGAGATATCGCAACAGTTGGAAGTTTGATAAACTGTGCTTATTTAATTTTCAACTCCAAGCCAGGTCTTTTGACCATGGCAGATATTGGATTACCACATGGATTCTTAAAATAAAATTGGGTTGTGAAGTTGGGTTATAAGTTTATACTTTCAAAATGGCTTGCGCTTGGAAATGATTTAAAGGCACACATAGTTTTAAATCCTTACGCAGGGCGATGGAAAGGCGCAAAGTTATATCACAAAATTATTAAATATGCAAAACTTTTAAGGCATCTCGAAAAATTTCAATTAACAACCTCTCCGGGTGAAGCTATCAAAATAGCTCGAGAAACATCCGCAGAACTTGTCGTTGCAGCAGGAGGTGATGGAACTGTGAACGAGGTTGTGAACGGGATTTTGCAGAGTGGCTATGAAAAATTACTTGGAGTGATCCCAATCGGTTCTGGCAATGACTTTGCAAGAATGTTGAATTTGAAACCGTTCAAAATCAAACTTGCGCTTGAATCAATTAAAAAAAGAAAAGTTGTGGCATCTGATGCAGGTTTAATTCAATTTTTAACAGCTGATGGAAAATTAGGAGAAAGATTTTTCATAAATGGGGTTGGAGTTGGTTTTGATGCGATGACAGCAGATGAGAGTAGAAAAATCAAACACTTGCGCGGTATCCCTCTTTATTTGCTCGCACTTTTAAAAACACTTTCGAAATATGAAAGCCCAGAAATTGAAGTTTATATTGATGGAAAATTGGTAAAGGATAAAATTTTTCTTGTCGCAATTGGTAATGGTGCCTCAGCTGGTGGTGGCTTCCTATTAACTCCACATGCAAAAATTGACGACGCTTTGTTCGATGTTTGTGTCGTTAATGATCTTTCAATTCTCAGAATCCTTCAAGTTCTTCCAACCGTTTTAAAAGGAAAACATATTCATTATCCAGAGGTTCGAATGTTCAAAGCAAAGGAGATAGAGATTCGCTCAAATTCAAATTTGACAATGCATGCGGACGGCGAAATACTTGGGACATCATTGAGATGGATTAAGATTTCAATAATTCCTTCAGCAGTTGAAGTTATCTCAAATACATAAGAAAAGGAAATGAAAATTTTAAAGGTAAATAAATACGGCTACTTTACTGAAGATGGGAAGGAATTTGTGATAACCGAGCCTAAAACTCCAGCGCCGTGGATTAACTACATCTGGAATGGGAGATGGGCAGGATTAGTAAGCCATACCGGTGGTGGATATGGTTTCTACATCACGCCAAGAGATAATCGCTTGACGAGGTATAGATACAACTGCTTACCTTGGGATCAACCCGGAAGATATGTTTATGTCAGGGATAGAAAAATTGGAAAATACTTTTCCCTAAGTTGGTCTCCAACTATTGACTTAACCTATGATTTTTACGAATGTAGGCATGGACTTGGATATACTAAGATAACAACAGAAAATTTCGGTATCAGGGGAGAAATTACTTACTTTGTTCCAATTGATATTGATGTTGAGGTTTGGTTAGTCAAATTAAAAAATTTAACAAAGGAAAGATTGGAGTTAGATGTTTTTGCATACATTGAGCTTGTGATGGGAAATGCGCTAAATGATCTTATAAACCAACCGAATGACAAACATTTTCCTGATGTTTATTTTGATAAAAAATTGAATTCAATCGTTGCCACGAGAAGGTATTGGTTTACAAACAGAGGTGTAAGTGTCTCCCAGCCAAATCATGCTTGGCCATATTATTTAATTTTTTCAACATCTCTTGATGTAAAGGGTTTTGATGGAGATAAAGAAATTTTCGTCGGGAGATGGGGAAACAACTCAAATCCAGAAGCGGTAAAGCGAGGGCAATGTTTTAACACTGAAATAACAGCCGGCGATCCATGCGCTGTACTTCAAACCGAGATAGAACTTGAGGCTGGTGAGGAAAAGGAATTTGCTTTCTTTATGTTCCTTGTTGAGAAGCCATCTTTGCATACAAACGAAAGATTAAAAGACGGCTTAAAGTCTTATAATAAAGCTACCGAACTTTTAAAAAAGCTTGGTAATATTGAATTTATTAAAGAAAAATTTGCGGGATTAAAGGAATATTGGAAAAATTACTTGCAAACTTTGCAAGTTGATACCCCTGATGAGAAACTAAATCTTTTCATAAATGTATGGAACCGATATCAAATTGCGGTTACATTTGATATGTCGCGAAATGCTGGCTATTATCATGGCGGTTTATTGTTTGGAACAGGTATTCGAGACCAAATGCAGGATATCTTTGGTGAATTAATCACAAATCCAAAGAGAGTAAGAGACAGATTACTCGAGGTCTGCTCATACCAATTTAAAGATGGTAGCATGCTACATAACTTTTTTAGAATTTCAAGAACTGGAGAAAAAACCGGGCATTGTGATACGCCTTTATGGTTACCGTTTGGAATTTTTATATACCTTAAAGAAACCGGTGACTTTAAAATTTTGAGTGAAAAAGTTGAATATTACGATAAGGGCAATGGAACAGTTTTACAGCACTTGCTGAGGGCTATTGACTATTCGCTTGGCAATCTTGGAAAACATGGTTTGCTTAAGTTTGGACGTGGTGACTGGAACGATACACTTGATTATGTTGGACTCAAAGGAAAAGGTGAGACGGTTTGGGGTTCTGAATTTCTTGCATATATATTGAGGGAAGCGGTTGAACTGTTCAATTATCTTGGACTTAAAAAATATGTAAAGCGATACTCTGAAGAATATCTAAAAATTGCACAAAATTTAAATAAATTTTGCTGGGATGGTAAGTGGTATATAAGGGGTTTCAAAGATGATGGAACTCCCTTTGGCTCTTCGAAAAATAAAGGGGGTAAAATTTTTGCAAATTCTCAATCGTGGGCTGTAATAAGTGGTATTGCAGATGAAGAAAAGGCAAGGATTTGTCTTGAGTCAATTAAAAAATATCTCGACACACCAAAGGGGCCAAAAATTTTACATCCACCTTTTACAAAAGTTGACCCAACAATTGGGCTTGTTACAAGGTGTGTTCCCGGGAAAAAAGAAAACGGAGCAATTTTCAACCATGTGGCAAGTTGGATTTTTCTTGCTGAGCTAATCGCTGGCAACGCTGAAAGGGCTTATAAAATTTATCATGCTACACTTCCGATAAATAATGCAAACGATGCGGATGTTTACAAAATGGAACCTTATGTTTATTCGGAATATGTAACGAGTCCAGACCATCCAAATTTTGGTGAGGCAAGCCATTCTTGGTTAACTGGGTCATCTGATTGGTTTTTCAAAAGCGTCGTTGAATATATGTTAGGAGTTAGACCAATCTATGGAGGATTGATGATTAACCCATGCGTTCCATCTGAATGGAAAAGTTTTAAAGTTATAAGATTATATAGAGGCGTCAGATATGAGATTGAGTTTTTAAATCCAGATGGGGTTAGCAAAGGCATAAGGGAAATATGGGTCAACGGGCAAAAATATGATAAACATATTCTTCCAATCCTCAAGAAGGGAAGCGTTTGTAAAGTAAAAGTTATAATGGGAACGAAAACTGAGAAAAGAGAAACACAATGATTGCAGAGGATACGACAAAAATTAATCAAAACATTGAACCTAAAGCGGAAATAAAACAGATTCAACCTAACTTTAAGGCAGGGTATGTAGCTATAGTTGGAGAGCCAAATGTCGGGAAATCGACTTTGCTTAATACACTTCTTCAACATAAACTTTCGATCGTCACTCCGAAGCCTCAGACCACAAGACACAAGATAATCGGAATAATGACGGGTAAGAATTATCAAATCGTCTTTCTCGATACGCCTGGTCTTATCAAACCAAGATATCTACTACAGAAAGTGATGATGGAATATGCTGAATCAGCCTTTAACGATGCAGATATAATTTTGTTTATGATCGATGTTAAAAAGGCTAAAGAAAACGAAGCCATCTTGAAGACCCTTCCATTTGAGATTTTGGAAAAATATGTTGATGAGAAGCCAACAATTCTTGTGATAAACAAAGTTGACTTGATTAATAAACTTGAGGTTTTACCGATGATCGACTTTTTTAGCAAAGCTTTCCCATTTAAGGAAATCGTTCCGATTTCTGCATTGAAATATCAAAACATCGACGAGTTGAAAAAAGTTATAATCCAATATCTACCGATTCATCCGCCGTTTTATCCGCCCGATATGATAACCGAGCATCCTGAAAGATTTTTCGTCGCTGAGATAATCCGTGAGAAAATTTTTCAATTTTATAGACAGGAGATACCATATTCGACAACCGTTTCGATAGTTGAGTTCAAAGAAGCTCAAACCGAAGGTGAAAAAGATTATATCCGCGCAGAAATTTATGTTGAGAAAGAGTCGCAGAAAGGAATTATAATCGGGAAAGATGGAGAAATGCTGAGGAAGATTGGCAAACTTGCGCGCGAGGAAATAGAATGGTTTCTTGGAAGACATGTTTATCTTGAACTTTATGTTAAAGCAAGGAAAAAATGGCGCGATAGCAAAGTATGGTTGAGGAGACTGGGTTATATAACAGAATAAACTTTGCAAGGTAAAATGGCGCAGATAAAACCGTTTAAAGGTTTGATTTACAACCCCAAGCTCCCAATTGAAAAACTTGTGGCACCGCCGTATGATGTAATTTCTGAAAGCGAAAGAGATGAATTATATGAACTCTACCCCTACAATGTAATAAGATTGATTTTAAACAGAGATGAAGATAGATACAAAAGTGCGAAATACCATTTCGATGAATGGTTGGAGAATAGGATTTTGGTTGAGAAGGAAAAAGAAGGAGTCTATGTTTACGAGCAAGATTTTGAAATAGATGGAAATAAATACAATCGTATTGGAATTATATGTCTTATGAAACTTGAAGAATTCGGTAAAGGGAAAATTTTCCCGCATGAAAAGACATTCCCAAAACCGAAGGAAGATAGATTTAATCTTCTGAAAGAGACAAACGCGCAATTCGACCATATCTTTGGGATTTATCCAGACTCGGAATTCAAAATTGAAAACTTAACTTTTGATCTAAAGCTCGAAAAACCTTTGTTCAACTTTGAGTTTCCATCTGGGAGCAACATCTGGCACAGGCTTTATGAGATAACTGATGAAGATTTAATAAATAAAATCATCTCAATTTTCAGCAACTTTCCCGTTTTTATAGCAGATGGACATCATAGGTATGAGGTTGGGTTGATGTTTAGAGATTACATTATGTCGCTTTCAAAGATGAAAGATGAACACAATTACATTCTAACTTATCTTACGAATATGGAATCGCCAGGTCTTGTCATTCTGCCAACACACAGGGTTTTACTTGAAATTGAAAAAGATGATTTGCGAAAAAAATTATCCGGAGAATCGTTTGAAAATTATTTTGAATCTCACGCGGTGGATTCAATTGAGGAGCTTAAAAATCTTCTAAAAAGAACCGGTAAAGGTTGTTTTGGGATTTATTTTGGGCATAGTGAATCACTTTTTTTGAAGATAAAAGAGCAAAGACTTATAGATTTACACCTGCCGGTGGATATGTCTGAGCCAGTTAAAAATCTCGATGTGACGATTCTGCACGAATTTATTTTTAAAATGCTTGAGATCGATGCGAGCAAAATTAAAATTGCTTACACTCACGAGCTTAAAAAAGCGATTGAACTTGCTGAGGAAAAAGATAAAGTTGCATTTTTATTAAATCCACCTTTGGTTTCAGATATAAAAAACGTTTCGTTATCCGGAACAACAATGCCTCAGAAATCAACTTATTTTTATCCCAAGGTTTTATCCGGAATCGTTATGAGGAAATTCTGAAGATGAAAAATTTGAATTTAAAAATCGTAGAGACAAAAACCGCTCTTTCGAAGTCAAGAATTCAAGGGATAGATTATACGATTAATCCGTATTTTGGATGTGAATTTGGTTGTTCTTATTGTTATGCAGATTTTATGTCTAGGTTTTCGCGCACTCGAAATGGATTCCCGGAAAATTGCAAATGGGGCGAATTTGTCGGGGTTAAAATTAATATCGCAGAAAGATTAAAAAACGAAATTTTAAAACTCGAAAGCAAAATGTCGCTTTTTCCAGAAAAAGGAAAAGCAAAACCAAATATCCACCTTAGCATAGTCACCGACCCCTATCAATCAGTTGAAAAAAGATTTAAATTGACGCGTAAGTGTCTCGAGATACTTTTAGAATTTCAATATCCAATCACTATACTTACGAGGTCTCCGCTTGTTTTGAGAGATGTTGATTTATTTGTTAATTTTGAATCCCTTGAAATTGGATTATCAATCACAACCGACAATGACAAAATCAGAAAAATTTTTGAGCCAAAAGCACCATCAATAATAAGCAGGATAAAAACGCTTGAAAAATTGAAAGAAAACAACATTAAAACATTTGCCTTCATCGGACCAATTTTGCCAATGGATGCGCTTAATCTCGCAAGGCAAATCAACGGTTTTGTCGATTATGTCCTGATCGATAAAATGAATTATATTTGGAAAACGGAAAGAATCTATAGAGCAAATTCTTTGGATTTAGCAATTCGAGATGAATATTTTGATGCTGTTGCGGAAGAACTTTCAAATGAATTTTCGTCAAAAGGAATTGAGGTTGAAGTTTTATTTTAAAACAAACATTCAGGTAAAGATGAAAAAAATGAGAAAAATCTTTAGGACTTTGAGTTTAGCCTCGTTTTTCATCATCCATTTTTCTCTTTCTCAAATTCTGTCGCCAGAGAAGTATTTTGGATTTAGAATGGGGGGGGATAGAAAATTGATCGGGTGGGATGAGATAGTTTCGTACTTCAATTATGTTGATAAAAATTCTGATAGAGTCATAGTTAAAGAACTTGGCAAAACTACATTAGGAAAGCCATTTATAGTTGCAGTGGCATCGTTAGAAAATAATACCAAGAACATTCAAAGTTTGAAATCAATTCAGAGAAAGCTTGCAAAACCTTATGATATTGACGAAAAAGAAGCGAAAAATTTAATTCGAGATGGGAAGGTTTTTGTTTTGATAACAATGAATATACATTCGACTGAAATAGCTTCAAGTCAAGAATCGGTTGAATTAATTTACGAGTTTGCAACGCGAAATGATGATGAGATGAAAAATATACTTAACAACTGCGTGATTCTTTTAATCCCATCTCTCAACCCCGATGGTCAGCAAATGGTCGTTGATTGGTATAAAAAATATTTAGGGACAGAGTATGAGGCATCGCCGATGCCTTGGCTTTATCATTACTATGCTGGGCATGATAACAACAGGGATTTTCATTTCTTCAGTTTGGTCGAATCAAGGTTGACAGCAAAAGTTTTATATCACGATTGGTTTCCGCAGGTTGTTTATGACCAACATCAAATGGGTTCAAATGGACCAAGATTTTTTGTCCCTCCTTACTCTGATCCGGTAAATCCAAATGTTTTGCCTGAGATCATGGCTCTTACAAATTTGTTTGGGAAATATGTCGTCTTCGATATGATTCAAAAAGGTTACAAGGGTGTCGTAACAGGTGGAAGATTTAATGCATATTTTCAGGGGACGATGTCCAAAACTCCACTTTGGCATAATAGAGTTGGAATTCTCTCTGAGGCGGCGAGCGTAAGGATTGCAACACCAATATATCTTCCATATGGAAGCATAAGGGGTCTTGGGGATGAAATCCCAGATAACAGTTTGTCAAACAATAATCTATATCCATTTGAAGAGGGATGGTGGAGGCTAAGGGACATAATCGATTATAATAAAGAAGCAACATACGCGATTCTTAATTTTTCCGCAAACAACAGGGAAAAAATTTTGTGGACTTTTTACAGCGCAAATAAAAAATCGATTGAAAAAGGTTTAAATGAACTACCATTTGCTTACTTAATTGACTTTGACTCACAACATGACCCAAATTCAGCAGTTGAACTTGTAAGAAGGTTACAAATCGCTGGTGTTGATGTTTACAAAGCTAAGAAAAGTTTTATCGTTAAAAATGTGAATTTTTCTTCTAACACCCTTATCATTCCACTTGCTCAACCTTGCAGAGGTTATATCAAGGATCTTATGGAAGTTCAAAATTACCCCGACATTCGTCTTTATCCTGGTGGACCACCGAAACAACCTTATGATGTTACCGCGTGGACTTTGCGGTTGCAAATGGGTGTTGATGTTTTTGAATTAAACGAGAGAAAGGAAATACCAATGGAAAAAGTCGACTTTATTGAATTTGGAAGGTCAGAAATTTTAGGTAACGGTGACTATCTCGTATTTGAGAGAAGATTTATAAATTCATCTCGTCTGGTTAATTTGCTGTTAAAGGAGAAGATAAAAGTTTTCTACGTCGATGGTGATTTTTCCAATTTGAAAGGAAATTTTGTTGTGAAAAACAGTGGAGAAACGATGAATAAAATTATTTCGCTTTCGAAGGATCTTGGAATAGAAATAAAAGCAGTTGATAACCTAGAAAAGGTGACGCTTGTTGAAATTAAGAAGAAAAAAATCGGGATATATCAACCTTGGATCACAAGTATGGATGAAGGCTGGACTCGCCTTGTGCTCGATAGCTTTTACTTTGATTACAAAATCCTTCACAATCAAGATATAAAGGATAAGAAAAAATTTACCGATATCGATATTTTAATTTTGCCCGGCATGCGAACAGAAGCAACCGTCGATGGAAGGACATTCGGTGAGCAACGCAGGATTGACATGCCTCAAATTCCAGAAGAATACAAAGGTGGTATTGGAAAAGAAGGGGTTGAAAATATAAAAGAATTTTTGAGGAAGGGGGGATTTTTAATTGCATTTGGCGAGGCAAGTGATTTCGTAATTGAGCAAATTGGTGTTCCGGTTAGAAATGTTTTGAAAAACATGAGCACTAAAGAATTCTTCGCCCCTGGAACAATTGTAAATTTGAAAATAAAGGATAAAAATAACCCCATCGCTTATGGCTTTCGCGATTATGTCCCGGCATATATGATAAATCCGATTGCATTTTCAACAAATGTATACTCTAACAAAATATCCGTGATTGCAACTTTCGATGAAAATAACATCCTTTTGAGCGGATATCTTAACGGCTCAGATAAAATAAAGGGCAAAATTGCTTTATGCGAGGTTCAATATGAAAAAGGGAAAATTTTAATGTTTGCATTTAGACCTCAACATAGATCACAAACGTGGGCTACTTTTAAATTTATCTTCAACGCACTTTTAAATTAAACAGAATTCAAAATGAAACCATCAAACTTCTTCGAGAAAGGACTTGTAAAGATTTTACTTTTTGTGCTTATGTGCGGAATTTGGGGTTCAACATGGTTTATGATAAAAGTTGGACTTGAAGAATTACCCGTTTTGCTTTCCCTTTCCCTTCGCTTTTTGACAGCTGGCGTTGTCCTTTTCGTAATTCTGAGGCTACTTAACATTCAAGTACCGCTTAATGAAAAACAAATTTACCTTTATCTTTACCTAACATTTTTTTCCTTTTTGTTTCCATTCTCTCTTATTTATTGGGCAGAGGTTACAATCCCGAGCAATTTGGCAAGCATTTTATTCTCGACGATGCCATTCTTTGTTGCAATTTTCGCAAGGCTTTTTCTGAATGAGGAATTAAATTTTTTCCAAAAGATGGGACTTGTTCTTGGGTTTATAGGCATTGTTTTGATTTTCAAAATTGATACTGATCGAGTGGACTTAATTCAAAACAAAAGATTTTTTGTCAGTATGCTTGCGGTTATTGTGAGCGCGATGTTGAATGCATCTGTTTTAATTATGGTTAAAAAATATGGCACTGCAATTCATCCGCTTGCGATAAATTTTATCCCTCTAACTTTGAGCGGTTTATTGCTTTTGCTTGCCTCAAGCATAATTGAAAACTGGAGCGAGGCTAAATTTGGAATCAAAGGGGTTGGTAGTGTAATTTATCTTGGAATATTTGGCTCAATTGTGACTTTTGGAATCTATTACTGGCTTTTAAAGAAAGTACCAGCTGTGATAATGTCGCTTACCGCATTTTTGACGCCGGTTTTCGCTGTGTTAATTGGCGTGTTCATCGGAAAGGAGGTAATCACTTTAAACATCCTGCTTGGTGCGGTTCTTGTTCTGAGTGGGATCTTCTTCGTCAACTCGTCTTTTTGGATAAAGAAACTTGCAAATGAAAAAGTTTCGAAGAAAGTTTATGACTAAATTTAAAGCCTTGCTTGGAAACATAGTTTTATATTTTTTCATTTCGTTTACATCGTTTTCAAAGGTAAAGCACGATTTCGATGTACTGCACTATGAAATTTATATCGACCTCTACAACGGGCTCGTTCAAAGAAATGGCTTTTACAATGGATATACAAAAATCAAATTCGTTGCGAATAAAGATTTAAACGAATTTAACATCCATGCATCAAGCACAGTTCTTAAAATTGACTCACTTGTTTGGTTATATAATAGGTTGATTTTTCAGCGAGATTCAGACATTTTGAGAATAATTTTTCCGAGAACGATTTCACAAGATGAGACCACAACTATCACAATTTACTTTAAAAGGGAATTAAGTATTAACAAGGGGTTTTACTTTTACAGAAGCGACGCATTAACTCCCAACTTGCCGTCAGATATCGCATATACGATGACGGAACCATCTGATTCAAAATATTGGTTTCCATGTTACGATGAACCATGGGACAAAGCAAGAGTTGATGTCATAGTTAAGGTTAAAAGTAATTTTCTCGTTGCGTCAAATGGTTTGTTAGTTCGGGATGAAAAAATAAATGAAAACGAAAAAATCTTTCACTGGTCTTCGAAATATCCGATGTCTACTTATTTAATTTGCTTTGCAACTTCAGAATACATCACGTTTTCAGATTGGTATCATAAGGTTTCAAACCCAAACGATTCAATAGAGATAAAATATTATGTCTGGCGAGAGGATTCAATTAAAGCAGTGAATGCTTTCAAAAATGTCGTCGATATGATGAAGTTTTTCTCTTCAAAGTTTGGCGAATATCCTTTTGAGAAATATGGAATGGTTGCTGTTTATCCTTTTAGTTATGGTGGGATGGAACATCAAACTATGACGACGATCCATAGAAACTGGCTCAGTGGGAATTACGAGGGTGGGATAGCTCATGAACTTGCTCATCACTGGTGGGGTAATCTTGTAACCTGCGAAAATTGGGCTGAAATTTGGCTCAATGAAGGCTTTGCATCCTATGGTGACGCTTTATATACTGAGTATAAATATGGTTTTGAAAGTTTCAAATCTAAACTACAAACTTGGGCGAGAGCTTATTTCTCTGAGGATTCGCTGATAAGATATCCGATTTATAATCCACCTCCGGGTAAACTCTTTGGAACCGCGGTTTACTTCAAAGGCGCTTGGGTTTTACATATGTTGCGAAATTTAATAGGAGATTTCGCTTTCTTTGAGGTTCTTCGCGAATGGGGAAGAAGGTATTCATATAGCACAGGCACAACACAAAAATTTATTCAAGTCGTAAACTATATAACCGGTTACGATTACAACTGGTTTTTTGAGCAGTGGGTTTACGATTCAGGTTATCCGGTGTTGACATTTGAAATTTCCTCCATCAATTATGACGCATCGAATTTGCTGAATTTATCTTTGCGCATACAACAAGTGCAAAAAAATGCGAGAATTTTCAAATTTCCAATTGAATTCAGATTCCAAAGCCAAAGCTTTGATACAGTTTTAACCTTTTGGAATTACACTGCTGATACAACATATATAATTTCTTTAAATTACCCCGAGCCGGTTGGTTCTATAGAAGTTAAAATAGACCCGGATGAAAAAATCCTAAAGAAAATACTTGCTTCCACTCCAAACCTGGTCGTGATCAAACGTGAGTTTGAATTTAATTTACATCAAAATTATCCGAATCCGTTTAACTTAGGGACAAAAATTTCTTTTGAGGTTGCTGGGAGAGGGAAAATTTATGATTGTGAATTGAGTGTTTTCGATATCCTTGGGAAAGAGGTTGCGCTGATTTACAAGGGCAAAGTAGTCCCGGGAAGATACAACGTTTATTTCAATGCAGAAGGACTTTCCTCTGGTGTTTACTTTTATGAGTTGAGAATTTTTGACGATGGCAGACCGCTTTACCGAAAGAGCAGGAAAATGGTTTTGGTAAAATAAATTATGGAGGAAGTTATGAAGTTTAGGACAATAATTGAACCATTCAAAATCAAAGTTGTAGAACCTATCAAATTCAAAACTGAAGAAGAACGTGAAGAAATTTTGAAAAGAGCTGGGTATAATGTTTTCAACATCCCAGCGGAAGATGTCATAATTGATCTTTTAACGGACAGTGGAACAAATGCGATGAGCTCAAAACAGTGGGCTGGGGTTATGGATGGCGATGAATCGTATGCTGGATCAAAAAGTTTTTATAGATTTGAAAGCGTTGTAAAAAAGATCACTGGATTTAAAAATATCATCCCTGTTCATCAAGGCAGAGCGGCGGAAAAGATTTTGTTTTCAATTGTTGCTGGACCGGGAAAATACATCCCGAATAATACTCATTTTGACACAACTAGGGCTAACATCGAATTCGTCGGAGGAAACGCGGTTGATCTGCCAATTCAAGAAGGCACTCAGCCAAATTTATGGCACCCGTTTAAAGGAAATATGGATGTGGAAAAACTTGAGAACTTTATCAAAGAAAAAGGTTCAGAAAATATTCCGCTTGTTATGTTGACGGTAACGAACAATTCGAATGGTGGGCAACCGGTTTCGATGCAAAACATTCGAGAAGTTAGAGAGGTTTGCGATAAATATGAGATCCCGCTTTTTTTAGATGCGTGTCGATTCGCGGAAAACGCATATTTTATAAAAAAGAGAGAAAAGGGATACGAAAATAAATCGATTTTTGAAATAGCTCGTGAAATGTTTTCTTATGCTGATGGTTGCACTATGAGCGCGAAAAAAGATGCATTTGCAAACATCGGTGGATTTCTCGCGATGAATGATGATGACTTAGCATTAAAAGCTAGAAATGTTTTAATAGTGACGGAAGGTTTTCCAACCTACGGTGGACTAGCTGGAAGAGATCTTGAAGCCATTGCTCAAGGACTTGAAGAGGTTCTCGATGAAAATTATTTGCTCTATAGGATAAGGTCGGTTGAATATCTTGCGGAGAAATTAATTGATAGAGGCGTTCCGGTTTTAATTCCGCCGGGTGGACATGCGGTTTATCTTGATGCAAAAAAAATTGCTCCACATATTCCACCTGAGCAATTTCCGGGTCAATCGATAGTTGTTGAGTTATACAGGTTTGGAGGGATAAGAAGTGTTGAAATTGGAAGTGTGATGTTTGGTAAAACTGATAAGGAAACCGGGAAATTCATCCCGCATATAATGGAACTTGTTCGCCTTGCTATTCCAAGAAGAGTTTATACGCAAAGCCATATCGATTATGTAGTTGAGGTTATAACCGAGGTTTACAAAAACCGGGATAAATTAAAAGGATATAGAATTGTTTATGAAGCCCCTCTATTGAGACATTTTACGGCAAGATTTGAACCAATCAATTAAAATTAAAAACAAATTTAGCGGAGGATGAGGTGAGTTTATTCAGAAAAAAGTCGATCGATCAAATTTTATTTGAAGCAGAAAGCGGGGAAAATCGGCTTAAAAGAGCTTTAAACGCTATTGATTTGACAGCCCTTGGAATCGGGGCTATAGTTGGAGCAGGAATTTTTGCTTTAACCGGAACAGCTGCAGCAGGCGGAGCACATCACATTGGTGCAGGACCTGCAATTGTGATCTCTTTTATCATCACTGCAATTGCTTGTGCATTTGCAGCGCTATGCTACGCTGAACTTGCATCAATGCTTCCGATTTCAGGGAGTGCTTATACATATTCTTATGCAGCTTTTGGTGAGTTTATTGCCTGGATCATCGGTTGGGATTTGATACTTGAGTATGCGGTTGGGAATATCGCGGTGGCTATAAGTTGGTCCGCATACTTTGTTGAACTGCTTCGGGGATTTGGGATCACGCTCCCGGCATGGTTGATAACAGATTATGTAAGGGCAATGAACACACCGGAGATTTTAAATTCTGCTCCACAATTTACGATTCCATTTCTAAATAAAACAATTCCAATCTTCTTTAATTTACCTGCCTTTGGTATAGTTGCTTTGATTACGATCATTCTCGTGATTGGAATTAGAGAAAGTTCCGCTTTCAATGCAATTATGGTGGCGATTAAACTTGCGATTTTACTATTTTTCATCATCGCCGGTGTTTTTTATGTCAAACCAGAAAATTGGCAACCCTTCGCACCCAATGGTTGGAAAGGAATTATGACCGGCGCTGCGCTTGTCTTCTTTGCTTATATTGGATTTGATGCAATATCAACTGCAGCTGAGGAGACAAAAAATCCTCAAAAAAATTTGCCGATAGGTATCATAGCTTCGCTTGCAGTTACGACAATTCTTTATATTGCTGTTGCAATTGTTTTAACGGGAATGATTCCATACACTGAGTTGAATGTCCCTGAACCTTTGGCAAAAGCTTTTAGTTCGATCGGATTAAATTGGGCAGCTGGGATAGTTGCATTTGGGGCGGTGGTTTCAACAACCGCCGTTCTTCTTGTCTTCCAACTTGGTCAACCGAGAATATTTTTCTCGATGGCAAGGGATGGGCTCCTGCCACAATGGTTTACAAAAATTCATCCTAAATTTAAAACCCCATATGTGACAACGATATTAACCGGGGTCTTTGTAGCTATTCCAGCTGCATTTGCTGATATCGGTGAAGCAGCGGAGTTAACAAACATTGGAACACTGTTTGCGTTTGTTTTAACATCAGGTGGTGTCCTTGTGTTAAGATATACCGATCCACACGCACCAAGACAATTTAAGACACCGCTTGTTCCCTTAGTTCCAATCTTGGCGATTTTAACTTGTTTTTATCTTATGATAAGTTTGCCAACTATAACGTGGATTCGTTTCCTTGTTTGGCTTTCGATTGGTTTGGTGATTTACTTTATCTATGGATATAGACATAGCAAACTTCGCAATCAAAATCAAGCGTGATTGTTAATTAACTTTCTTTGTGTTATATTTAGCATAAATAAAATACATTTCAATCAAGTTGATATGAAGGCAGTTATTATGGCAGGCGGATTCGGAACGCGCCTTAGACCGTTGACGATGAATATTCCAAAACCGATGGTTCCAATTATAAATATACCAATTATACATAGAATAATTTCACTTTTGAAAAAATACGAGATAAGGGATATAATAGCCCTCGTTTACTACTATCCCGAGGTGATAATGGATTATTTCAAAGATGGAAAAGATTTTGGAGTTAAAATTTCATATGTTAAAGCAGAGGCTGACTTTGGAACTGCTGGTAGTGTGAGAAACGCTGCGGAGTTGATAGGGAATGATGAATTTATTGTGATAAGTGGAGATGTTTTAACTGATATCGATATTTCAAAGGCTGTCGATTATCACTTTGCTAAAAAATCCAAAGCAACTATCGTTATAACAAGAGTTAAAAATCCACTCCCCTATGGAATCGTCATAGTTAATAACATGGGAGAAATAGTGAGATTTCTTGAAAAACCAACTTGGGGTGAAGTTTTTAGCGATACGATTAACACTGGAATTTATGTTTTAAATCCATCTGTCCTTGAATTTGTCCCATATAAACAAGAATTTGACTTCAGCAAAAACTTATTCCCAATTTTGCTTGAAAAGAAGATACCTTTTTATGGCTTTGTAACCGAAAATTATTGGCGCGATATAGGGACTTTAACTGATTACCTTGAGGCTCATCTTGATTGTCTTTCCGGCTTGGTTGATATTGAAATAAAGGGGGAAAAAATTGAAACGAAGAAGGCGATAATATATATTGGGAAAAATTCTGTCATTGAAAACATCGACAGGTTCGAAGGTATTGTCGTGATTGGTGATGCCACCAGGGTTGGAAAGGGCGTGAAAATTTCTAACTCTGTGATCGGCTCAAACTGCGATATCGGAAATGAATGTAAAATTACAAATTCCGTTATATGGGATAAAACTAAAGTTGGAGATAATGCAACTTTGACACTTGATGTCATCGGTTATGAATGTGTAATTGGTGAAAGTGCTGAGATAAACGAAAATGTCTTTATAAGTGACTATTGCACAATTGGAAATGGGGCGAAGCTAATGTCGAGTATAAAACTTTGGCCATGGAAAGTTGTAGAAGATGGATCAGTTTTATCGAAAAGTTTAGTGTGGGAGGATAAATGGTTTAAGGAACTTTTCACAGAATCGAGAGTAAGTGGGATTTCAAATGTTGAAATGACCCCCGAATTTGGAGCAAAACTTGGTGCAGCTTTTGGCGCATTCCTTGGACAGGGCAAAACTGTGCTTGTAAGTAGAGATGCAGACAACGTCTCAAGGATGATAAATCGAGCGTTAATCTGCGGACTTATCTCCGCTGGGCTTAATGTCGACGACCTCCGCGTTGCTTCAATCCCAATGGTTAGACATGAACTTCGCAGTGGTAAATACGCTGGTGGATTGCATGTAAGAAAATCCCCAATCGATAAACACCAAACCGACATTATATTTTTGGACTCAAATGGAACAGATTTACCCACAAGCAAAGCAAAGTCTATAGAAAGACTATTTTTTGGAGAAGATTTCCCGCGCGTTCCTTGTGATAAAGTTGGAACAATTAATTTTCCCGTCAGAGTTTCTGAAGGATATATAGAGAAGTTTTTATCCTCCATAAATGTCGATTTAATCCGTAAGCAAAGCTTTAAAATTGTTATTGATTACTCGAATGGTGTCGCTGTGATGGTTTTCCCGAATATCCTTGGACAATTGGGATATCAAGTGGTCTCATTGAACGCTTATCTTGACCCGTCAAAGTTGACAAGGGATGAAATAGAGTTTAAAAAAGCCATAAATGAATTATCCCGAATCGTCACATCAATTCATTATGATGTTGGATTTATGTTAAACCCCGGGGCTGAGAGAATTTGGGCTGTAGATGAAAATGGAAGGTTGATATCAGATGGTAGACTTCTTTCCGTCGTTTTGAAGCTTTTCCTTGAAGCTAACCATGATAAAGTGAGAAAAATTGCAGTTCCTATAACTGCTTCACTTGAAGTCGAGATGATAGCAAGCGAGTATAATGTTGAAGTTGTAAGGACTAGGAATTCTCACTATGCAATGATGGAAGCTGTTTTAAAAGACCCGGAGATTAAATTTGTTGGTGGAACAAGGGGTGGTTTTATTTTCCAGGAGTTTCTCTTCGCATCCGATGGAATGTTTGCAATTTCGAAAATTCTCGAACTGATGTCGATAACAGGGTTGAAAATAGGTGAAATTGAACAATCTTTGCCAAGGTTATTTTTAAAGCAAAAAACAATGCCTTGCCCGCGTGATTTAAAAGGCAAGGTTATGCGAATCGCAACGCTTGAAACAGACCAGTACAAAAGACAACTTATAGATGGGGTAAAAATTTTCCTTGATGATTTGACTTGGATTCTGATTTTGCCCGATAATCGCAGAAGCGAATTACATATTTTTGCGGAGTCCGAGGATGAGAAAAGAGTTGATGAATTGATACAAACTTACTCCGCAAAAATTGAAAACTGGTTGAAATCCTGAAAAATAAAATAGGATAGACTGTGAAAATAAGCGATATTTTAACCGAGGACTTTGTCATAGTCGGACTTGATGTCTCTTCAAAAGAGGATGCTATAAACGCACTTGTTGACCTACTGGCAAAGTCGGATAAAGTTAAAAACATAAATAAAGTAAGAGAAGCTGTATTCGAAAGAGAGAAAATAATGACAACGGGGGTTGGCAAAGGTTTTGCGGTTCCCCATGGTAAAACTGATGCGGTTGCGGGTATAGTTGGAGCATTTGGTATCACAAAAAAGCCCATTGATTATGATTCACTTGATGGGGAGCCAGTGCGACTTATATTTTTATTAGTTGGCAGAGATAATATGGTTGGACCTCATATTAAGCTTTTAAGCAGAATTTCGAAGTTGATGAACGACAATAACTTTCGCGAAAGATTATTGAACTCAAAGGAACCTAAAGAAGTTGTCGATCTATTCAAAACAGAGGAAGAAAGATATCTTGGCTGAGAAAAAAACATTGAAAAATGTTCGTGGTACAAGAGATATATTACCTGATGAGTCGTATAAGTGGCAACATATCGAGGAAAAAGTCAGAAAAATTTTTGAGACATATAACTATAAAGAAATAAGGACGCCCATATTTGAGGAGACAGAATTATTCGCACGTGGCATTGGAGAATTAACAGATATCGTTAGTAAGGAGATGTACACTTTTTTTGATAAGGGTGGGACCAGTTTAACTTTAAAGCCCGAAATGACCGCCTCAGTTATGCGAGTGTATATACAGTATGAGATCAATAAGCAAATGCCGATCTTTAAGGTTTACTATATTTCTCCGATGTTTAGACAGGAGCGACCTCAAGCTGGGAGATTACGGCAATTTCATCAAATTGGAGCGGAAGCAATAGGAAGTCAAACTCCGGAAACCGACGCAGAGATAATCGATCTTGCTTTGGATATCATTGAAAGTTTTGACATAAAAAATTACACTCTTAAACTTAACTCTGTCGGTTGCCAATCCTGTCGCCCCAAATACAAAGCGATTTTAAAAGATTATTTCAAAAACTTCTTTCATGAACTTTCTGAAGATAGCAAGAAACGTTTGGATAATAATCCTCTAAGAATTCTTGATTCAAAAGACGAAAGGGATAAAAAAATAAGCGAAAAGGCCCCAATAATTTTAAATTATCTCTGTGACGAATGTAAAGCACATTTTGAAGATTTAAAATCATTCTTGGACAACCTTTGCATCAGATATGAAATAGAACCACATCTTGTTCGCGGACTTGATTACTACACGAAAACTGCCTTTGAGATCATAAGCCCTGAACTTGGTTCACAGGATGCGATAGCGGGTGGTGGAAGATATGATCTTTTGTCGAAAGAAATCGGAGGTCCTGCAATACCTGGTGTTGGCTTTGCTTTAGGGGTTGAAAGAATGATGTTGATTTTGGAAAAAAACAGATATAATTTTGGAGAACTGTCAAAATCTTTCGTTTTTATTGCTTGTCTTGATACTGAATCGCAAAAATTGGGTATGAATTTAGCCAAAAAGATTAGGAAAAAAAGGATACCATGCGAGATTGACCTTCTTCAAAGAAGTTTGAAATCTCAAATGAGGGAAGCAAATAGGCAAGGAGCAAAATATGTCATAATCATAGGGGAGCAAGAGGTTAAAGGCAAAAAATGTCTTGTCCGTGATATGAGAAATGGAAAGCAAACAGATGTAAACTTTGAACAAATTTTAGAATTTATCTCATCAAAGTATGCCGAGGAAATTACCAAGAATTGAACCGCAATTTAAATACGATTTTACGCTTTATGTTTCAACCGGATTTGATGAGATAAGAAAACAAAAATTTTTAAAGTTCTTGCTTGAAACAACCCAATACTTCCTTGTTTTTAACTATGAGCTAGATGTAGATATACTTGTTGAGGATAAAAAAATTACTTTCAAAATTCTTGGCTTTAAACCCCCAAGTTCACCAATATCAAAGCCTGGGCCCGCTAAATTTGAATATAATTTTTACAATTACTCCAGTGGGATTTATACCTTGACAATTATCAAAAAGCAAAATATAAAGAACGTCTTCAGAATCTATATCACTGGAGACCATATCGCTTTAAAAGGCGAGCCAAGAAAAAATAAATTTGTAAAATTAAATATAATTCAATAAAACAATGCGTCCAATTTTAATAAAAATAGGACCCATACCTGTTTACAGTTATGGTTTGATGATGGCAATTGCTTTTCTCGTTGCTGATTATTTACTTGGAAAGGAATTTAAAAGATTAAAGATAAATGTAAACTATGCTAATGAGATGGTGGTTTTAGCGCTCGTTTTTGGAATTGTTGGAGCTAAGGTTTTATATATGATTGAAAATTTCTCCGATTTTTTGAAAGCTCCACTGGAGATGATCTTTTCCGCAGGTGGGTTAACTTGGTATGGTGGATTCATCTTGGCTTTAATTGTATTGCTTTTATACATAAAAAGGAGGAAATTGCCTGTTTTAAAGATTTTAGACTCGATTTCACCAGCAGTAGCTCTTGGATATGGGATCGGACGACTTGGATGCCACTTAGCTGGTGATGGTGATTATGGCATTCCAACATCTTTGCCTTGGGGCACAATTTATGCCAATGGAACATTAAAACCGACTTATGCGCTGCGCTCCTACTTTGAAAGATTTCCAGAACTTGCAGATAAGTATAATTACTGGGAATTGGCTTCTAAAGTTGTTGGACAAGATAAATTTGGTTTAATTACAGAGTTCGATTTACAAGTAAAGCTACATCCGACACCTGTTTATGAGTTTGTAGCGATGCTCTTAATTTTTTTGTTTTTGTGGAGTTATAGAAAAAAGATTAAATATACTGGACAACTTTTTGGATTATATTTAGTTTTTTCTTCAATTGAAAGAATTTTAATTGAGTTCATAAGATTAAATCCGCCCTTAATTTTAGGGTTTACAGAGGCGCAGTTAATTTCTGTTTTACTGCTTGGAGCTGGGATATTTCTACTAAAAAAACTAAGCCAAGAAACAGGGGAAAAAGCGAAAACAAAGAATGATAACAATAGGTAAAATTTTACAGGCGATTGGAATTGCCGAGACTATGATAGGTTTGATCGCTGGTTTGCAAGGGAGCATGGGTAAAGAGATGCTGTATACAGGCATTGGCATTATAATTTTTATCATTGGCAGATTCATCGAAAAAATTGGTTGGAAAAGGAAGTTTAAGAATGGCTTTCAAAGTGAATCCAATGCTTCATAAAATTTTTTCATTTCATTCTCCCAGTTTAATTTCTCAATCGCTCTCTCGCAATTTTTTACCATTGAAGTATACATCAAATTATCCTCGATAAGCATTTCAACCACTTTATAAATTTCATCGAAATTTTGCGGGTCGACTAAAACGCCAACCTTATACTCCTTGACTATTGCTCTAATTTCAGGGAAATCGCTTGCCACAAAAGGAATTTTATGAGAAATATATTCAAAAATTTTGTTTGGAAGTGAATAAATATAGCTTAATGAAACCGGCTCCATAACGCACAATCCTATAATTCGAGAGGCGTTCGGAAATAGAATTGTTTCGCTAGGGGAATAAGGACCTAAGATGAAAACCTTATCATCGATGCTCCGTCTTTTTATTTCTGCTTCAATTTGCCCCCGTAGTTCGCCTTTCCCTATAAGTAAAAGTTTTGCATCGATTGATTTGCTGTTTAACTTAGTAATCAGATCAAGGTATAAATTAAAGCCTCTGGCGGGGTGAAAGTTGCCAAGATAAACTAAAAAAACATCACTTGGCTCAATTTCAACCTTATAAAAACGTTTTATCTCTTTTTGCTCTGGATAATTTCGAATCACAATAATTTTTTTCTTTTTGAATTTACTTGATAAAAAATCAAAAATTTTTTGATTTACTGTAATTACAATTTCTGCTTTTGATGTAAATACTATCTCAAATTTTGACAGTAGTAGTTGTAACTTGGTTCTTTTGCTAACCGAAGCAAGATGCGAATAAAGCTCTCTTGAATCGTAAATAAACTTCGCTTTAGCTTTTACAGATACAAACCATGCCAATGGCAGAGAAAATAGATCAGATGCCACCACGATATCGGGTTTTACTTTAAAAATTTTGGGAAATGATTTGATGTAGAACTGGATAAGCTTTAAGAGTGCTTTCCTCCACTTTTTTAGTTCGACATAGTAAACATTTGGCTCGTCAAGTTTTTCTTCCCCAGGTTCGTGTGTGCAAATAATGTAGGTTTGATAACCTACTTTGATAAAGGATTTGAACATCTTGAAACTTCTTGAATCATGCGCTATATTTCCAAGAAAAATAATGCAAATTTTCTGTCTCATTGTTCAAAGTTTTATCTCTAATGTCAGTGAATGTGAGTTTGGAAAATCGAATTCAAACGAGGAAAAAGCATAGTTAATTGAAAGGTTTTTTAAGTTAACCCCGAAACCAAAACCCAACGATTTTGCTTGAGCCCTAAATTCATATCCTGCGTTCAATTCAAATGTTGACAAAAAATCAATGCCTATACCAAATGAAGCAAGATTTAGGTTTTCATAAAACCTATATTTAGTGTTAGCATAAAAAGAAAGTTTAAGATCCCTAAGCAGAGCATAAGTAGTTGATGCTCCAAGTGCTAATGTCGTGGGCAAATTTATTTCTTCGTCTCTATGCTTCCCTTTAAATCCAAAGTCTTTCAACGAAGTACCGATGTTTAAGTTAAACTGCGAAAATTCAAAGCCGTGCATAAATCCTATGTCAAATGCAACAGTTTGAGTTTCGTCGATAAAAATTTTTTCAAAGACATATTTTGCAGTTATCCCAACCTTTGTATTTGAGCTCACATTTGGTGCAACAGATAAAGCAAGTGCAAAATCTCTTGACGAGAATGTGCCTTCGGGTTTTCCCGGTCTATTCCTAATTTCGATATCTGAAATTGTGAAAGATGTTAGGCTTAAAGCAAAGTTTAAAAGCTTGCTTGGTATTCCAACTGAACCGTAGAAAAATTTACCATCGATCATCCAATTTCGATATGTAAATAGCATAGATATACCTTGATCTAACTTAGCCAAACCAGCTGGATTATAATATACCGTGCCTATTCCCACCGGTTTCGATATCCCTGCATCCGCAAGTGAGATGATTTTAGCGTCTACTCCTATTGTTAGAAAATTAAAACCAGTCTTACCACCACAAAGCAAAGTTTGCGTTAAAACCATTAACGCGATAATTATCCTGAAATTAGCCATTATACTTCAAGTTTATATTTCTAAACCCAATGTTAGCATCTGTATATCGCCCGGGGAATATCTTTCGAACTTGTAAGTATAATCAAAAGATAATGTCATACGCCCAATCTTTCTTCTGATACCTAAGCCAACCGAAAAATGCGGGTAGTCAAAAATTTCAACTCCACCTCTGATACAAAAAACTTGGTTTATTTGTTTAAACTGTTCAGATAAAAAATACAATGGAAAGATTTCACCGCCAAAATTAATTTTTCTCTCACTTCCAATGAGATTGAGATCAAACGAAGTTAAAAATACATCTTTCATCACATAAGAAAAGCCAAGCCTTTTCGTAACAGGGAAAACCTCCGTTATAGTCCGACCTTCCTCACGATAAATTACAGATGAGTCCCATTTATACTTAGCATTTAAATCATGAACAGAGGCTGAAAGTGATATATTTTCGTTTAATTTGAACAAAATCCCAAAGTCAACACCGAGCGTTCTCGAGTTTATATCTTGATAAAGTCTACTATAATAAAGTTTCAACGATATCCCAAGGGACAATTTTTCAATCACTCTATTTGAAAATGAAAAGCCAAACAAATACTCTGCTGTGTTATGGTTCTCAATGTGATACCCATCCACATCTCTTAAATCGACATTTTTTACGCTGGCACGAATTAAAAAAATGGAAAAACCAGCTGTGGGATAAAGCGATTGTGTATAGTGAAGAAAATCAAGGTTTCTATCGAGAGATAAAATCCCAACGGTGAGCGACGCTTTCCTTAAATCAACGAAAGGTAAAACAGCGGGGTTGTAATAACCGGTAACCTCACCATAAACAACAGATCCCATTGCGTTTCCCATAGAAATTCCTCTTGAGCCAAAACCAAGTCGCGAAAAAGATGCGACTGAAAGATTTTGTGAATAAACGGTTGTAATAGCTATGAATGTTAACAAAATCATCTTACTGGATAACCAACACCTTGCCATATAACTCCTTGTTGTCTATTTTAATCCTGTAAAAATATACAGCATTTGGAACAATATTTCCAGAATCGTCTCTTCCATCCCAGACCTCATCATATTCTCTTTTCTCAGTCCTTTGAGCATTTGAAATTATAGTTCTGATTTTTCTCATACTGAAGTCAAAAATTTCAATCGTCACATTACTTCTTGCTGATTCAACACTGTAATGAATTCTTGTAACCTCGTTCCAGGGAGAGAATGGATTTGGATAAGCGTACGTTTTATCGGTCCCAGAAACTTTCTCGTAGGCTCTAAAAACTTCGAAAGGTTCTTCAAATGCTTCTGAATCTTTAAATTTAACAAGCCCATCTGCGCTACCTGCCCAAATTGTATCACCTTGAACACCAATCGAATAAAAGGTATTCGTGTAAATAGCTTGATGGGATAAAAGGTCGATTATGTTTCCTGCTTTTTTCCATGTTTTGCCTAAATCTGAAATACGCCAAAGTCCTTTATCGCTCACAGCATAAACAATTGAATCTTTAAAATCAATATTATGTAAAAATTCACCAATTAATGTCGTTCTCCATGTATTTCCGCCATCTTCTGAAAAGCTCAATGCTTTATACTCATCTGGATCGTTTGCGTTTATGGTAGCTCCCCAAATTATATTTTTCTCAACATTGCCACTTATAAACTTTTGATTTCCAAGTGCGACGACGAAATTTCCAGATATAGACATAGTTTGATTTTGATGATTAAACTTCACCCAAGAGCTCCCACCATCTGTTGATTTGTTTATTCCGTCAGCTGTGCCAACCCAAATTGTTGAATCGTCAGCAACGATAACTGAGAAAACTCTATGATTCAAGTTTTTCACTGGATTAAGTTCAAAGTTTAAATTTTCATCCGGTTTAATTTGATTTAAAAAATCCGGCGGAAGAACAACCCTTTGCCATGTCCTTCCCATGTCAATTGATTTTCTAAGTCCTCCTGCAAAAGATGCGATAAAAATAGCATCTTTTGAAATCGCAATGTCATAAATTATGTTGTTTATCGTGGTCGTTACAGGCAACGCTTTAATTTGATTGACACCGTAAATTTCAACTGTATCAGTTTGAGCATCAACGGGTTGATTTATTTTTATCCATGTTTCTCCACCATCAGTCGAATATAACAATCCAAGTCCTTCTGGAAATTCATTATTATCAATTTTAACTGTCCTTGCCAACGCCACCCAAATAATGCCATCTCTGCACGCAATCGCTGAAATCTTACTTGTTCCAAATTCTGGAGTTTGGTAATAATTTTTCCATGTTTTTCCTCCATCCGTTGTTCTACTAAGTCCTTTGCTTGAGCCGATCCAAACCGTATCCCCGTTAATGCATATATTTGTCACTATATTTCCAGCGGGTAGATCAGAAAAGGAATTTAATTCATAATTAAATTTTAACTGTGAAAAGAGGAAATTTGTTGTGAAGGCAATAAGCAAAGATATTCTGCTTTTCATAAAACAGTCATAAAGTGTGTTATGATGTTGCTTCGTGCGTTTGATTTATCGATGGCTTGAAATTCGAACTTATATGTACCTCTTTGAGCATTTGAAGGAAGTTGTATTATTATTGAATATATGCCATCACCAGCTTTATCGTCACCACTTATCCCGCTTGCGTTTCCGTCGTCATACATTTTGAATGGATTTCCGGATGATGGGGAACCGTCGGGTCTAAATACATTAAATTGAACGGTTTTTATATCGTCATTTCCGTCAGGGTCAGAAGCTTTTACTGTAATTCTGATCAGAAAAGTTTGAGGTTGAATGTAAACTGTATCTGGCGCATTTAAGTCTGAAAGCGTAGGGGGACGATTACCGAGATAAAGATTTAAACCGACGTAAACTTCATTTCCTGAAAAACCGCTTTTATCTACAGAGAAAACCTTGACATAGTAATTTCCGCTTTCCCTTCGTTTAATTTTAAAATTTGGCTCAGCGTAAAATGTAATCGAATCTAACTTTGATAGTTTACCTTTGCTTAATGTAAAAGCTTTAAATGGATTTAAGATTTCATATAAGGTTTCAGCGATATCGTCTTGTCCATCTTTGTCGAAAACTTTTGCTATAACTTTTAAACTTATATTTAAGGTGTCGTCAAGGCTTTTATCAGCTCCGACTTTTATTGTATCAAGATTTATTTCGGTGGGATCAACTTCGGCAGATTTTACAATTGGAGGATTTGAAAAATTTACATCGATCACGCTTAAATTTTCTTTCGAGCACGATGAAATTATTCCTAAAAGAAGCAACGAATAAACAAGTTTCTTCATTAATGCCTTTGTGTCACTTTATTGTTATTGGTACAGGTGAAATTGAAAGAATAAAAATTACGATCGATAGCCAACCAATTATTTTACGTTTTTTGTCGAGCGTTCCAAAAGTTCCAATTGGCGGGTGTTCAATTCTAATAATGAAATACAATATGAAAGCCCAAACGAGCCAACCCGGCCATCCCAAATTTTGCTCGAAAATCCCAAATAAACCGAAAGCGATCAAACTAAAAAAGAACCCCCTTGCGATATATCGATGTTTTTCGCCAAACATCGCAAAAATTATATGACCTCCATCAAGCTGACCCACTGGAATTAAATTCATCGCGGTCACAAGCAAGCCAAACCATCCAGCACATAGATATGGATAGTGATAAATTTCATTCATCGGTGGGATGAATGCATCCGGATTTAAAAAAGAAAAGAGCTTTTTAAGCAAAAAGAAAAAAAGTGTATCGCCAAATGTTAAATCACCTTTGGGAAGTGATGGAAGAAAACGATATTCAGGATGAATTTGATAAAGATACTCTATATCTGGAAGGTTTAAAAAGCCGTATAGCAATACAAGCAAAGTTGCGATAAATCCCGCTATTGGACCCGCAACGCCTATATCGAAGAGAGCCCTTTTATTCGGTACAATAGATTTTATCCTTATAACTGCACCAAGCGTGCCAAAATTTAAAAAAAAAGGAATTGGAGGAAATGGGATGAAATATGGAAGGGTCGTAATAACGCCGTGCTTTTTTGCCATAAAATAATGTCCAAATTCATGTGATGTAATTATGAAAAGAATCGAAAGTGAATATGGCAAACCATAATGAAGATTAGTAAGTTCGAAAGGATCTTTCATCACCCATTGAACTCCTGCTATGGTCACAGTTAAAAATGTTATAACAAAAAGAAATATGTGAAGCACGTAGTTAGGTTTGTATTCACGAGTTTCAAAAAGATAATATTCCGGAGCGCTCATCTATATCTAACAATTTTTTATTCAATTTGAACAAAAAAACGGAAAAAATCAAATTCTCATATGTTGGCAATTCACTCAAGAGACTGTTTTTTGGAAATCTTACTTGAAATTTATTTAGAAATATATTAAATTTTTTACAACATGATATCTGCAAAAATATTTCGGCGATATTTCCGCTATCCTCTTGCTCAAAGGGTTCTTTTGAAAGTGATGGCGCTCGCAAAAGCGAGCGTTAAAAAATAAATAAGGAGGTACTATCATGTGGCAATTTTGGGTAACCTTAATTGTAGGTCTCTGGCTCCTTCTGGGAGCAGGTATAGCGGGGGTTAACATCGTCAAAGGGAGTTATGAGATCGGTTATCTCTTGGCAGGGATTATATCATTTGTCCTTGGATTGTGGGTCTTTGTTGGTCCAGTAAAAGGATTATTGAAAGTTTTCTCTGCAATTATTGGTATTGCTGGGATCTGGCTTGGGATTTCAGCGTTTGTTTCAGGTCTACATGGGATTGCCAATGCGATTATAGTTGGAATTGTTTTAATCATACTTGGATTCGTGGGAGCTATAACCAAGCCATCTTCCTAATGTAACTTTCTCCCGGGGCGAAGAAACGCCCCGGGGTTGTAAAAATTTTTACTTATTACGAATGATTATACAAGTAGATAAATACGAACCGCTATATATCGAACTTCACAGAAAAGGTTTATTAAAGGAAAGGGTTGAAATTTTAAAACAGATTTTAAACGATTGCATACTTTGTCCGAGAAATTGCCATGTTAATAGAAATGTTGGGAAAAAGGGGAAGTGTAGGGTCGGGAGTGAAATCCTGATTTCTAGTGTTCATCCACATTTTGGAGAAGAACCATGTCTTGTTGGAAAACATGGCTCGGGTACGATTTTCTTCGCAAGTTGTAACATGAATTGTATCTATTGCCAAAATTTTGAGATAAGCAGATTTAAACAAGGTGAGATTGTGGATGTTTTCACGCTTGCTGATTCGATGCTATATCTTCAGAAAATTGGATGTCACAACATAAACCTCGTGACCCCAACTCATTATGTTCCGCAAATCGTTGAAGCGATTGATATCGCAGTTAAAAAAGGATTGAGAGTTCCAATAGTTTACAATTGTGGTGGATATGAATCGGTTGAGACATTAAAACTTCTCGATGGAGTTATCGATATTTACATGCCAGATATTAAATACTCTGATAATTCTATGGCTTTGAAATATTCAGGGGTTCCGGATTATTGGGATGTCGTTCGCCTAGCGGTTAAAGAAATGTGGAGACAAGTTGGTGATCTTAAGATAATCGATGGGATAGCTGTTAGAGGTTTATTGATCCGGCATCTTGTTCTGCCAAATAATATTGCTGGTTCCGCGAAAGTTTTTGAATTTATAGCAAATGAAATTTCAAAGAACACGTATGTTAACATAATGGCTCAATATAGACCCTACTTCAATGCCTTCCTTAAACCTGAACTTTCACGAAGGATAACGATACAAGAATATAGAGAAGCAGTAAAAACAGCATATCAATTTGGGCTTACCAGAATTGAGCTAAGCCCATGGTTTTAACTTGAATTGGGGAGAATTTGACTTTATTTGCTCGTTTATTTAAATTTTTGCAAAAAAGATTTGGGAGATGAAAAGGTTAATTTTTCTCTCTTTAATTTTTCTCACCACTATAATTTATGCCCAAAGTTTAACTGGCTTTATCGGGGATAACTTAACAAAGCAGTTACAATGGGAGGAAAAGTTTTTATCCATCCCGAGGGCATCAAATTGCGAAAGACATTTATTCACTTTAACAGAAGAACCACATCCCGCGGGAAGTCAAGCTGGATATAAAGTTGCATTTTATATAGATAGTGTTTTTAAGTCTTGTGGTTTGAATTCAAAAATAGTTGAATACTGGGCTTATCTTCCATATCTCGAGGAAGTCTCACTTGAGATGACGCAACCGTATAAAATGAAGTTTGAATTAAAAGAAACACAATGGATATGGGACAAGGATACATACGAAGATGGGATATTTACATTTTTCAACGCTTATTCACCTGATGGCGAAGTTGAAGCCCAGGTTGTATATGTCAATTATGGCCTTCCGGAAGATTATGAGAAACTTAAAGAGATGGGAATTAATGTAAGAGGTAAAATAGTTATCGCAAGGTATGGGAAATCGTTTAGAGGTGTGAAAGCGAAAGTTGCGGAAGAAAATGGCGCGATTGGCTTAATAATTTATTCTGACCCGATGGATGATGGATATATGAAAGGTGATGTTTATCCGCGTGGACCATGGAGACCGGAAGACGCTGTTCAAAGAGGTAGCATTTGTTATATATTCGAATATCCCGGAGATCCTCTAACACCTGGTTATCCCGCTGTAAAAGATGCGAAGAGAATCCCGATAGAACAAGCAGAGAGTTTACCTAAAATACCAACTATGCCGATTTCATATAAAATTGCAAGGGAAATCCTCCAAAATTTATCGGGTCCGAATGTTCCTGTAGGGTGGCAAGGCGGTTTGCCATTTGCCTATCATGTTGGACCTGGACCGGCGAAAGTTAAAATTAAGATAAAATCTGATTGGAAGATTAGACTGATAAAAAATGTAATTGCTGAGTTACGCGGTTTTGAGGAGCCAGAAAAAAAGGTAATTTTGGGAAATCATCATGATGCGTGGGTTTACGGAGCTGTGGATCCAAACAGTGGGACTGCGGTTATGCTTGAGACAGCAAGGGCTTTATCTGAACTAGTAAAGCAAGGATGGAGACCAAAAAGATCTATTTTATTTTGCGCCTGGGATGCGGAGGAATATGGCTTAATTGGCTCTACTGAATGGGTTGAAGATAATCTCAACGAACTTCTTAAAAACGCCATCGCTTATGTAAATATCGACCCTGCTGTGTCTGGGAAAAATTTCAGCGCAAGTGCTGTCCCATCTCTTGATCGTTTCATCGAAGAACTGGTAAAGTCGATCGATGACCCCGAAACAGGGAGCAGTGTCTTTTTTGAAACTTGGAAAAGGCAAAATAACTTAAAGAAAACCACAAATCTATCTAACACAGCGAGAATCAAAATTGGAAGGTTGGGAAGTGGCTCAGATTATACCGCATTTCTTGACTTCGCTGGAATTCCATCTGTTGATTTGAGATTTACTGGACCTTATGGGGTTTATCATTCACAACTTGACAATTTTTATTGGATGAAAAATTTTGCCGACCCAAACTTCAAATATCATGAGACAATGGTCAAGATAGTTGGGCTTGCTTTGATGCGGCTAAGCTCAAGTGATTATCTGCCGTTCAATTATGCTGATTATGCCAGTGAGATTGAAAAATATATCGACGATCTTGAAAGGAAATATTCTGACAAGTTGAAAAACAATAACATAACATTTGATAAAGTTAAAGAGAAGCTTAAAGCTTTCAAAGCTTATTCTGATTCGCTTTCACGAAAATTGGAGCTCCTTTCGAACCTTGAACTTCAAAAGTTAGAACAAAAATTTACAAGAAAAATTGGTTTGCCCAATAGGGATTGGTTCAAGCATAGAATTTACGCGCCAGGATATTATCTCGGATATGAGACTCAGTCTCTTCCGGGGATTACCGAAGCGATACTTTTTGGCAATTTTGAAGTCGCAAGAAAGGAAACTAAATTACTTGAGGATATAGTTGATGAGCTTATAAAGGAAGTTCAAAACCTTTTAAAAACCAAAGTGGACACAAAATGAACATACTTGTAACAGGCGGTGCTGGGTTTATCGGCTCACATGTTGTCGACGCTTATATTGAACTCGGTCATAATGTAGTTGTTGTCGACAACCTATCAACTGGCTCGATTGAAAATTTAAATCCGAAGGCAAAATTTTATCAACTTGACATAAGGGATGATAAACTTGAGGAAGTTTTTAAACTTGAGAAGATCGATGTCGTAAATCATCATGCTGCGCAAATGGATGTGAGGAAATCCGTTGAAGATCCAATTTATGATGCGGATGTCAACATAATTGGGAGTTTGAAACTTTTGCAGTTTAGCATTAAATATGGCGTCAAAAAATTTATATTTGCCTCGACTGGTGGAGCTATTTATGGTGAACAAGATTATTTTCCTGCTGATGAGGAGCATCCGACGAGACCTCTTTCTCCATACGGCGTTGCGAAATTGACAGTTGAAAAATATCTTTACTTTTACAAAGAAGTTCACGGTTTAAATTATGTAGTTCTAAGATACGCAAACATCTACGGACCCCGTCAAAATCCACATGGCGAAGCAGGGGTGGTTGCTATATTCACAAGCAAAATGCTTAAAGGGGAACAACCCGTAATAAATGGTGATGGCTTTCAAACAAGAGATTATACCTATGTTGGAGATGTCGTCAGGGCTAATTTGCTCGCTTTAAATTATGATAGGTCAGATGTATTCAATATTGGAACTGGTTTGGAAACGAATGTGAACGTTCTTTTTCACAAGTTAAAAAGTTTGACCGGAGCAAATTGCGAGGAATTTCATGGACCTGCTAAACCCGGGGAGCAAAGAAGAAGCGTCATAAGTTACGATAAAATTTACACGACTCTCGGATGGAAACCGGAAGTCTCACTTGACGAGGGACTAAGGTTAACTGTCGAATTTTTCAAAAACAAACTAAAATCATGAATTCGTGTTTGAACTTGTCAATAAGGTCATAGAGGGAAATTTCAGAGCCATATCAAAAGCGATCTCACTTGTTGAAAATGAACATCCCCAAGCGGAAGAATTGTTGAAGGAAACTTATAAACATACTGGTAAGGCTTACAAAATCGGCGTAACAGGACCACCTGGGGCAGGGAAAAGCACGCTGGTTTTTCAGTTGACAAAGCTTTTAAGAAATGAAGGAAATAAAGTTGGGATAATCGCTGTTGACCCAACAAGTCCATTTACGGGGGGTTCACTTCTCGGTGATAGAGTTAGAATGAACGAGTTAACGCTTGATGAAGGTGTTTTCATAAGAAGTATGGCAACGAGAGGTAGTTTGGGCGGACTAAGCAAAAAAGCAATTGAAGCGGGAGATATACTTGATTCAGCGGGATTTGACTACATCATTTTTGAAACAGTTGGAGTTGGTCAATCCGAACTTGACATCGTTAAAGTTGCGGATACAATCGTCGTCGTTTTAGTTCCTGAATCGGGTGACTCAATTCAAGCCATGAAAGCAGGTCTGATGGAAATTGCAGATATATTCGTTTTGAACAAAAGTGATAGGGAAGGCGCGGATATAGCTGTGAATGCAATTAAAAGCGTGCTAAGCTTTAGACAAAGAAAAGATGAGTGGGATATCAAAGTTATAAAAACAGTTGCAAGCACAGGCTCAGGCGTAAATGAACTTTTAGAAACAATAAAAGAGCATAAAAACTTTTTAGAAAGAACAGGCGAATTCGAAAAGCGAAGAAAGGAAAAGCTAAAACTGAAAATAAAAGAAATAATTGAAGAAAAACTTAGGGAAAACTTTTGGACTTTGGACAGGGAAAAATTGTTGGAAGAAAAAATAAATTCAGTTGTAAATTCTCGTTTAAATCCGATTGATATTGCAGAGGAATTGATTGAGCATTTTTATCATCAAAATTCTTTATAATTGAGCCAAAAGCTCAACTTTAAAACAAAATAGTTAAAAACCATGGATTTTTACCTAACTGAAACCCAAAAGCAAGTAAAGCAACTTGCCCGAGACTTTGCTGAAAACGAAATTGCACCAAATGTCAGAAAATACGATTCAACTGGGGAATTCCCAACAGAGATAATGAAAAAACTTGGTGAAATCGGATTTTTGGGGATAACCTTTCCTGAAGAATACGGTGGGGCCGGGTTAAGTTATCTTGATTATGTTGTGATAATTGAAGAGATAAGTAGGGTTGATCCATCGATTGGTTTGAGTGTCTCAGCACATAATGGTCTCTGCACAAATCATATTTATTTGTTCGGAAACGATGAACAGAAAAAGAGATATCTTCCTGACCTTTGCACTGGTAAAAAAATTGGTGCTTGGGCATTGACTGAACCACAGGCTGGAAGCGATGCTTCAAATCTTCTAACCACGGCGGTTAAAGAAGGCGATTATTATATCTTAAATGGGAACAAAGTTTTTACAACACATGGAAGCGTTGGAGAAATTATAGTTGTAATGGCGGTTACAGACAAAAGCAAAGGTAAGAATGGAATTTCTGCATTCATAGTTGAAAAGGGATACGAAGGATTAATTGTTGGTAAGAAGGAGGACAAACTTGGGATGAGGGCAAGCGATACTTGTTCTTTAACATTTGATAATTGCAAGGTCCCTGCTGAAAATTTGCTTGGTGAGGAGGGGCAAGGTTATAGGCAAGCGATGGAGATTCTCGCTGGAGGTAGAATTGGAATAGCAGCGCTTTCGGTCGGACTTGCCCAGGGAGCTTTGGATTTAAGTTTAAAATATGCGAGGGAAAGAAAAGCTTTCGGAAAATATATAGCGGAATTTCAAGCGATTCAATGGAAACTTGCAGATATGGCAACTCAAATAGAAGGAGCAAGGCTGTTAACATACAAAGCTGCTTATCTTAAAGATCAAGGCAAAGATTATTCACTTTATGCGTCTATGGCGAAGTATTTTGCAAGCGAAGTTGCTGTAAAATGTGCAAATGAAGCAGTTCAAATTTTCGGCGGATATGGTTACGTCAAAGAATATCCAGTTGAAAAACTTTACAGAGACGCAAAACTTTTAACGATAGGCGAAGGGACAAGCGAGATTCAAAGAATTATAATTGCGAATAAAATTCTGAAGGAACTTTCACGTCTTGATTAACTCGCAATAGCAACGGACAAAGCGAAAACTTTTGAAGCTCCAGCTTGAGCCAATGCTTTAGCACATTCATTTATCGTTGAACCAGTAGTTATCACATCATCGACGATTATAACTTTTTTATCAATTACAAAACTTTTATACTTTCCATTCACGAAGAAAGCGTCTTTCACATTTTCTTTCCGTTCCTCAAGGTTCAATTTTGTTTGAGTTTCTGTATTTCTCGTTCTAACTAGAAGGTTTTTAATAACCTTAATCCCTGTCGCATTGCTCACGCCTTTTGCGATCAATTCGCTTTGATTATATCCCCTTTCCCTTAATCTTATCTTATGAAGTGGAACTGGAACTAAAATATCCGCGGCGGAGAAATCAGGATCATTTTTAATTAATTGACCTATGACCTCACCAAGTAAAATCCCGATCGAACGTTTGTTTTGATATTTTAGCTCGTGGATTAGAGTTTGAATTATGCTTTCTTCCTTGAAATGGAAACAGGAAAACGCCTTGTTTATAAAATTGGGATTTCCAAACTTTATTGTAAAACTTCTCTCAAGATCAATTGGGTTTGCTCTCTCGATTTTCTGAAAGCAATCCCTACAAATTATTATTCTTTTATCATCCAAATGTTGATGGCAAATCTCGCATTCATGGATGAATACAAAATCGAGAAACAAATCAACTATAAATTTTACTGCCCGTGGGAGCAAAATTTTGTACTTTTTCTAAATTTATATCAAATCGACATAGAATTGCAAAATTTTTATGTGTTGCTTTCTTGAATAAGTGCTGAATTTTGATTAATTTTTTTAAAAACCCCAGATCAAAAGTGATAATTCTCGGGATAGAGACATCATGTGATGAGACCTCTGCAGCGGTGCTTAAAGACGGAGAACTTTTATCAAGCATAGTTTCAACTCAATATTTTCATTCAAAATACGGTGGAGTTGTCCCTGAACTTGCATCAAGGGCCCACCAGAAAATGATCGTTAAAATAGTTGACGAAGCATTAATCTCCGCTGGCGTAAAAAAAGAGGAAATCTCGGGGATTGCGGTGACATATGGTCCTGGTTTAATTGGTTCGCTTCTTGTAGGGGTTAGCTTCGCAAAGGCGATGACTTTCGCATTGAAAATACCTTTAATTGGCGTGAACCATATCGAAGGACATATCTTCTCAACTTTCCTTTCAGATGAAAAACCAGATTTTCCATTCATTTCTCTTGTTGTCTCAGGCGGACATACTATGCTTGTTCTCGTTGAAGACTTTTTTAAACTTAGATTGCTTGGTCAAACGAGAGATGATGCTGTAGGCGAGGCCTTTGATAAAGTTGCAAAACTTTTGGGATTGGGCTATCCAGGGGGTCCGATAATTGATAAACTTGCGCGTGATGGAAATCCAGACTTTGTAAAATTTCCTAAACCAATTCCATCTTCAAAAAATAAAATTTCAAACGAAGACATCCCGGGCGAAAACAAATATGAGTTCAGTTTCAGCGGAATAAAGACTGCGGTTTTATACTACTTGAAAAAAATCAACTTCCAAAATCTTGAAGAAAACGAAAAAATTGAGGTAACAAAAAACGTATGTGCAAGCTTCCAACGTGCTGTCGTTGATGCGCTTGTCGAGCAAACGATACAAGCGGCAAAAGATTTAAATGTCAAGAATATCTCCATCGCAGGTGGAGTTGCTGCAAATTCTGAACTTAGAAAAAGCATGATGGAAAGAGCCCAAAGCGAGGGCTTGAAACTTTATATCCCTGACCTTGCCTATTGCACTGATAACGCAGGAATGATCGCATTCGTTGGCTATATCAAATTAAAAAATAATATAAAAAGCGATCTTGGTTTGACCCCAGTTCCAAACCTTAAAATTTAAGCGAAATTCTATGAACAGAATTGAAAATGTTTTAAATAAAAAAGAAAAACTTTTAATCCCTTACATCACGCCTGAATTTCCAATTCAAGGGACTACATTGCCAATACTTGAATCTCTTGTCGACGCAGGAAGCGACATAATTGAGATTGGGATCCCTTTTAGCGACCCAATTGCAGATGGACCGACAATTCAACATTCTTCCCATATCGCTTTGAAAAATGGGGCAAACATCAAAAAAATTTTCGCGATCGTTTACGAATTCAGAAAAAAATTTACGACGCCCATTATTTTAATGGGCTATTTCAACTCGATATTTAATCATCGCATTGAAAGATTTGTTCTCGAAGCAATTGAAAGTGGGGTAGACGGCTTGATCGTTCCTGATTTACCCATCGAAGAGGCTGATGAATTAATTGAAGTCTCACAAAAATATGGACTAAGCAATATATTTCTCGTTGCACCGACTTCCAACGAAGAAAGAATAAAGTTGATATCAAACAAATCGACACATTTCACCTATTGCGTGTCGATAACAGGGGTAACGGGCGAAAGGGAAGATTTTGGAGGCGTAGAATTTGAAAATTTTATGGAAAGGGTCAAGAAAAATTCGTCAAAACCGTTTGTAGTTGGATTTGGAATATCTAAAAGAGAGCATGTTCTAAAAGCATGGGAATGGGCTAATGGAGCCGTGGTTGGTTCAGCTTTGATAAAGAAGTTTTTCAATATCACCGATATCTCAAAATGTGCCGAAATCGCACGCAAATTCATCAAAGAGCTTAAAAATGGGCTGGTTCAAGAGCAAGAGTAAATACGATGAAATAGAAAAGTAGAGAAAAAAAATCGATAAAATTGATGTCAAAATCGTTCGCCTTTTGAATCGAAGGGCAAGATATGCAGATGAGATCGGAATAATAAAACAAGAACTTAACTTACCGATTTACTCACCCGAGAGAGAAAATCAAGTCATTGAAAATGTTACAAAACATAATTTTGGACCTTTATCGGATATGGCGATAAAAAGATTATACGAACGAATAATCGATGAGTCAAGACGTCTCGAAAGAGAATCCGCAGAACGGAGAAAGTTATACTCAAACGCAAATTTAAATCTTCCCCTGTCATTCGATTTACCGTCTTTGATTAAAAATCTCGCTTTACTTTTTCTTCTCTTTTTTATCTACATTATCAACAAGCAGTTTTTTATTCTAGAACTACCGCCGACAAAATTTTATTTTGTTGAGGTCCCGAAAAATGTAACTTTCGATAAGGCAACTGAAATTTTGAGTTCAAAAGGATTGTTAAGGAATAGGTTACTTTTTTCCTATGTCGGTAAAATTTTTGGCTTTGACAAAAGAATAAAAGCAGGAAGGTATATCATCGCTGACAATTTGCCGATGGCTTTGGTTATGGATAAAATTGTCAATCCAAAATATATTTTGACCGCAACTGTCACGATTCCTGAAGGTTTAACAGCGCGAAGAATTGCCGGGTTATTGGAAGAAAAAGTTGGTATAGATTCAACGAAGTTTATGAAAATCGTAAATGATCCAGAATTTGCTCGAGAACTTGGCATAGATGCAGATGCTCTTGAGGGTTATCTTATGCCTAACACCTATATTTTCATCTGGGGCGATGATGAGGAAAACGTGATAAAAAAGATGGTTTGGGAATTTAAAAAGTTTTATTCAGATACATTGAAAGAGAGGGAAAAAGTCATAGGATTGAACACGCACCAAGTCGTGACGCTTGCTTCGATAGTTGAAGGTGAAGCTAAATTTGACGATGAGAGACCGAGGATTGCTGGTGTGTATTTTAATCGTTTAAAACGTAATATGCCCCTTGAAGCGGATCCAACAATTCAATACATAATTCCAGATGGACCAAGAAGGTTATTTTATCAAGATTTGAAAATTAAATCACCGTATAATACATATTTAAACAGAGGCTTGCCCCCAGGACCTGTGAATAATCCAGGAACAAGTTCGATACTCGCAGTTTTATATCCAGAAAAACATAAGTTTTTATATTTCGTCTCGGATGAGACGGGAAGACATGTCTTCTCAAGGACATATGATGAACATTTAAAGGCAGTGCGAAGATATAGGAAATTAATTTTATCAAAGAGGCAAAATTAAAATGCGTTTGATTTTGGAGACTTTTAAATTTATGCTTAGACTCGAACTTCGCTCGAAGAAAGAGGGTAAAATTTCGTACGAGAGGATCCTTTTAATCCTCGCCATAAACTTTCTCTGGTTTTTGATGTTAAGTTCTGGAATTGCGTTATCAAAGTCTCAAAATCAAAACTTCAACTCTTTTCTTCTTGATTTCTCGCTTATTCTCCTCTCCATCGAATTTCTACTTCTCATATTCATGATTTTGATCGAATTTGATACCGCGGTTTTAAACATCGATGAGATAGAGTTTTTTCTATCAATTCCAATTGATTCAAGGACATACAGGGTAGGTAAATATTTGAGTTTTTTGTCTTTCGTTTTGTTTTTAAACTTATCCTATAACCTTTCACCAACTTTGGTCTTGGCATTTGCGAATTCATTTGGATATTCAATTTCAACTGTTGACACTTTAAGAGTTTTATTTGCTTATTTTCTCACCTCGACTTTCTTTTTTGTTTTGATCTCAAATTCTATGCTTTTGATTATGCTTTTGGTAGGGCGAAAGTTCAAACTTGGAAAGTTGAAAAAGTTTATTTACCCGATACAGATATCCGCAGTTTTTCTGACCTTTTTAATCTATCAAATCGTAAACAAATATTTTTCAACACAGAATGATGGTGCAGACATCTTCAAATGGATCGATGAAAAATTTTCATCGTTTTCGTTTTTAATACCTCAGGTTATTTTCTCAAAGATATTCGTTTGGATGTCAAGGATAGGGTCAGCTAATTTGAATTTCGTCGAAGTTCTATCGCTGTTAATAATTTCATCAGTTCTTTTGATAGCCCCATTTTATGCTCTGAAAATTGAAAATTTACAAAATATCTCAACTGTTTTTGAGCCTTCTAATGATGCTAAAAGTTATAGATTTTTGAAATTTTTTAGAAAAGCAAAACAAATTTTCTTCAAAAGTGATGTCGAATTTGCATTTTATGAACTTGTTTATGTTCACTTGCGAAGGGATAAATCCGTGATGGTGAAAATTTTTTCGACGCTTGCAATTTCCGTTGCTATCGCGATTTATATCCTATTCTTCGAAGAATTCTCAAACCCTTTAAACACGCCAATTTCAAGAGCGAACATTCTGATGTTGACTTCGCTTTTCTTCACCGTGAGCGCATGGATCACAGCGATATCAAGTCATCGCAATTACGAGGCATCCTGGGTTTACCATTTTATCCCGAAAGAAAAAATTTTTGAAGCGATAAATGGTGGGTTTAAGGTTTTATGGCATCATATTTTGATACCTCAACTTATGATTTTTACCCTTGTGTATTCGATATCGTTTGGGAAGGTTGATCAAGTTTTTTTACACATTTTGACGACCGTTGTTTTGTTGAAGATATTTTTCAATTTAACCGCATTAATTTCGATTCATTTGCCATTTAGCCAGCGAATTGAGAAGTTAAGCTCCGCGGATAAACTTTTAATTCAAACTTTTCCATTTTTTGGCGTGATTATATCTATATTTTTTGAAAATGGTCTTTATCGCTTAATTACAAACTTTGAGAATTTCCTTTTATTTGAATTGATGTTGTTCTTAGCTTTTGCTTTTGAGAGATACACTAACTTGCTTCTAAAACGGAAACTCAAAAAGAATTTTGTATGGCAAGTAAACGAAGGGTGATAGTTGGAATTACAGGTGCAAGCGGTGGAATTTATGCGATTAGAACGATAAGGGCTTTTCTAATCTATGGTTTTGAAATACATCTTGTCGTTTCTGATTATGGAAATTTTGTCCTTAAGGACGAGTGTGGGATAGATTTAAAAAACAATGAACCAATGAAAGTTTTTAAATCAATGTTTGGTAACGAAGTAGACAATGGCGAGATAATAAAATATAACTTCAAAGATTTAACCGCAAGGATATCAAGCGGGTCGTTTGAAACAGATGGTATGGTCGTAGTTCCATGTTCTGTTAAAACTTTGTCCGGGATTGCAAATGGTATTTCATCTAATTTAATAGAACGTTCTGCGGACGTTTGTCTTAAGGAAAATCGTTTGCTTGTAATAGTTTTTAGAGAAACTCCTTTAAATTTGATTCACATCCAAAATATGCTCACCTTAGCCCAGGCTGGTGCAAAAATTTTGCCTGCTTCGCCTGCTTTTTATCAAAAACCGAAAACATTTGACGATCTCGCTGATTTCATCGCGGGAAAGGTTTTATCTCTTTTCAAAATTGAACATAATCTCTATAAAAAATGGGGTGAGGGGAAATGAGAACTAAGTTATTGCTTGCCTTGTTTTTAATACAACAAATTTTTTTAACAGCCATGAATGCACAAGAAAGCGAGAGAAGGTTCAGAGCGAGGGAATTGGGAATTATAGTTGGGGTTCTTCCAACTGGGAAATACAACGCTATCACAGATGTTCCAGGAGTTAAAGTTGGACACAAGACGATAATCAAAGGTGACAGCATTAGAACGGGGGTTACAGTGATTATCCCCCATGACGGAGATATTTTCAAGGAAAAAGTACCATGTGCATTTTACGCCGGAAACGCATTTGGGAAATTTGCCGGTTCAACTCAAATTGAAGAGTTGGGCGAACTTGAAACGCCGATCGCATTGACAAACACGCTCGCAGTTCCAAAAGTTGCTGATGCATTGATTCAATACACGCTTGAAAAATCTGGAATGCAGATTCGTTCAATTAATCCTGTTGTCGGCGAGACAAACGACGGATATTTGAACAAAATTCAAGACAGAGTTATAACTTATCAAGATGTGCTTGATGCTATAAATTCGGCGAGTTCAGGTGAAGTTGAGGAAGGTTCAGTTGGCGCTGGGACGGGGACAATCGCATTTGGTTGGAAAGGCGGGATTGGAACATCATCAAGGACCCTTCCAAAAAATCTTGGCGGATGGACGATCGGGGTTCTCGTACAGACAAATTTCGGCGGAATTTTAACGATAAATGGTGCCCCAGTTGGACTTGAACTCGGAAGATATTATCTTAAAGATGAACTTCAAAAAGCAGATGGTTCGATAATAATTGTCGTTGCTACGGATGCTCCACTTATGCCAAACCAATTAAGACGTCTTGCCAAAAGAGCAATGCTTGGGCTTGCAAGAACTGGTTCTCCTTCAACAAACGGAAGCGGAGATTATGTTATCGCTTTTTCGACGAATCCAGAATGTAGAATTAAATCGACAGAGGAAATTTACAAACCTCAAGCTATAAAAGTTTTGCCAAACTCCGCTCTTTCGCCCTTGTTTCAAGCGGTTGTTGAGGCAACAGAAGAGGCTATTTATAATTCTTTGCTCAAAGCAAAAACTACAACAGGATATATGGGCAGAAAAGTTGAAGCGATCCCGATTGGTAGAGTTGTCGAAATTTTGAGAAAATACAATGTCCTCGATTACAATAAAAAATTTAAATTAAGGTAAGAAATGCTAACAAAAACAATCGCAATAATTGAGGACGATAACGATATACTTGAACTAATAGCTTTACATATTCAAAAGGCTGGATTTAAGGCGAAAAAATTCACTAATGGTGAGGCGTTCTTTCGGTATTTGAAAACTGACAAGCCGGATCTTTTGATTCTTGATCTGATGTTGCCAGACATCGACGGGCTTGAAATTTGCAAAACTTTAAGGGATAAGCCTGAAACCTCAAAAATTCCGATAATAATTTTGACGGCTAAGATCGATGAAATAGACAGGGTCATCGGACTTGAACTCGGCGCAGATGACTATGTCACTAAACCATTTTCCCCGCGCGAACTTGTGGCACGGATTAAAGCAGTTATGAGAAGAATATATGGAAAAGAAGAAAAACATGAGATTTTACCCATCGCTGATATGCTCACGATTGATGTAAACAAAATGGAAGTATATGTAGAAGGGAAGAAAGTTGATTTGACCCTTACCGAATTTAAAATACTTGAAACTTTATCAAAAAAACCAGAATGGGTTTTTTCAAGAGAGCAGTTGCTAAATGCAATATGGGGGATAGGGAAATCTGTTACCGACCGAACTATTGATGTACATATAACAAACTTAAGGAAAAAACTTGGCAAGGCTGGAAAACTTATAAAAAGCGTAAGAGGTGTAGGCTACAAAATAACAAATAAATGAAAAGTGAAGGAATCGAACTTTTACATATTCTTTCTCTTCTTTATTGTTGTCGTTATTGGTTTTCTTTTAAAATGGAGCCTTGGGCTTATTCTGGCTCTCGCATTTATCATCTGGTGCTTGAGGAATTTTATTAAGCCAGTTTATGATTTAAACCGTCATTTTAAAAATTTTTCTGGTAATTCATCGCAAGATTTAGTAAGCGGTTTTAGAACGATATTGAATGAAATTGAAAAATCTGAGCAAAAAGCAAACAGAGCTGAGCAAAGATTTAAAGTTTTGCTTGAACTCTTTGCCAACGCAATTGCAATTTTAGACGAAGATGGTCGACTAAAATTTTACAACGAAAATTTTAAACTTTTTTCGAGAGCTGAAACAGGCGAAGGGAGTTTTTACTGGGAATGCATTCGCGATTTTGATCTAATCCAATTAGTTAAACAATTGGTTGAAACTTATTCTAAAAATTTAAAAGTTTCGAAAGAAATTGAAATTGAGGAGAAGAACTATTTGGTCAGTGCTTTCAAAACCCAAGGAGAAATTTTTCTTGTAATTAATGATATAACCTTTCAAAAGGAACTCGCAGAGATCAAAAGAGAACTTGTTGAAAATATCTCACATGAATTAAAAACACCCCTTTCAAATATAAAGGGATACATCGAAACAGTTGAAGAAGAACTTCGAAATCTTAGTCGGAAAACAAAGGCAATTCAAGAGATAATAAACTATCTTGAGCCAGTTAAAAGAAATATGGACAGGTTGATAAGGATAATAAATGACCTTTTGATATTATCTGAAGTTGAAGCAGGTATTACATTTGTAGAGGAAAAAATTGATTTTGAAGCCATCATCAATGGGATTTTAAAAATGGATGAAAGGAGCATAAAAGACAAGAGATTATATTGCAAAGTCAGCATATCAAAGGAATTGCCGGAGTTTTGGGGAGATCCTTATAGAATTGAGCAAATGCTTTCAAATCTGATCGACAATGCGATAAAGTATACCGACAAAGGTGGGATAAAAATTAAAATTGAGCCCGCTTTTGAATTCTCCAAAGAGAAGCCTGATAGGATAAAGATCATCGTCGAAGACACCGGCATTGGTATTGCAAAGGAACATTTACCGAGGATATTTGAACGTTTTTATGTCGTCGATAAATCAAGGTCAAGACAAAGTGGTGGGACGGGACTTGGTTTATCCATTGTCAAGCATATCGTTTTGCTATACAATGGAAGCATAAACGTTGAAAGTAAGATTGGCTTCGGGAGTAAGTTTGAAATTCTTCTCCCCATCCGCAAAAAAGCCAATCCAAGTGAAGAATCATCCTAACCTTTTTTTAACATTTTCTTAACCCAAGATTAAACTTAGTGAATTAACTTTGCCTTGGCTCAAAAATAAATTTCAAGTTCCTCGACCATGAAAGATTTAAAAAACGTGATTTTAACCCTCATTTCAATTCTTATCTTACCCAACTTTTCAATTTCTCAGGACATAGAACTTCTTGGGGCAGGAGCGACATTCCCATATGTTTTATATTCGAAAATGTTTGATGTCTATCATAAGCAGACGGGGGTAAAGGTAAATTATCAATCGATCGGTTCAGGTGGTGGAATAAGACAGTTGAAGGAAAAAACCGTAGATTTTGGGGCATCTGATGCATTTTTATCTGATGATCAACTCAAAGAATATGATTCACCAGTTCTCCACATGCCAACTTGTCTTGGCGCTGTTGTGATAACTTACAATCTTCCTGGAAATCCCGAGTTGAAGCTAACCCCAGATGTAATCGTTGATATTTTCCTTGGTAAAATTAAAAAATGGAACGATCCGAGAATCGTAGCATTAAATCCAAATGTAAAATTACCAAATATGAATATTACCGTAGTCCATAGGTCTGATGGAAGTGGGACGACATTTATTTTCGTCGATTATCTTTCAAAAGTAGGCAAGGAATGGGAAACTAGAGTCGGGCGTGGCACTTCGGTAGCATGGCCAATTGGGCTTGGTGCCAAAGGAAATGAAGGTGTAACGGGACTTGTCAAGCAAATCCCAGGAAGTATAGGTTATGTCGAATTGACTTATGCCAAACAAAATAAACTTCCAACCGCACTTGTAAAAAATAAGAAAGGAAATTTTGTAAAGCCCACCCTTCCATCAATAACTGCAGCCGCTGGAAAAATTAAAATCCCGGATGATACAAGAGTTTCTATAACCGACACAGACGCCGATGATGGCTATCCAATTAGTAGTTTTACTTGGATACTCGTCTATAAAGAACAGAAATACAAAAATAGATCGCTTGAAAGGGCGAAACAACTTGTAAAATTGCTCTGGTGGATAATCCACGACGGACAAAATTATACAGAACCGCTTGACTATGCTAAGTTATCCACTGAAGCTGTGAAAAAGGCAGAAGCGATAATCAAATCGATCACATATGATGGCAAACCGATCTACAAAGAAGTTGGGATTAAGTAAAGATAAGATGTTCAACATTGTCCTTGGATTTTCTGCGATCGTTTTAGTCTTGATCGGCGTCGGATTTTTCCTTAGCTTGTTCAATGCATCAATTGGATCATTTAAAAAGTTTGGGCTTTCATTCTTCGTCAGAGATATTTGGGATCCTGTCCAAGAAGAATTTGGAGCCTTGCCGTATATATATGGAACATTGCTTACCTCTTTCATATCACTTGCGATATCGTTGCCTTTTTCACTTTCGATAAGCATTGTTTTGGGGGAATATTTTAGAAAAGGTTTATTTGCTGAGGTTTTGAGATATTTAACTGAACTAATCGCTGGCGTCCCATCGGTTGTGCTTGGATTTTGGGGTTTGTTCTTCGTCGTCCCGTTAGTTAGAGAACTTGAAATCAAAATAGGCATCCCTCCTTATGGAGTTGGGATTTTCACCGCTTCATTAATTCTTGCCTTTATGATAATGCCTTATTCAGCATCTATTGGAAAGGATGCGATGCGACTTGTCCCGGATGAAATTAAAGAAGCTGCTTATGCGCTTGGAGCAACTCGTTGGGAGGTAATAAAAAAAGTTATGATACCTTACGCAAGGTCTGGAATAATTGCGGGTGTAATTTTATCACTTGGACGAGCACTTGGCGAAACAATGGCTGTCACAATGGTCATCGGAAATTATCACGGGATCCCGGAAAATATATTTAGCCCCGGAAATACAATAGCAAGCGTCATAGCAAACGAATTTACAGAAGCAATTGGGGAAGTTTATCTTTCGAGTTTAATGTATCTTGGGATGACATTGTTTATAGTTACAACCGTTGTAAACCTAATCGGGAGGTTTATCCTAAGAAAACTTCAACATTGAAAAATGCATAGTTATAAATTTCGAATCTTAAAAAGCAGAATTATCTCCGCGATTTTAACCTTTATCGCTATCGCCTCAACCGTCCCATTTTTGCTCGTTCTTTATTTTATAATTAAAAACGGAATAAGCGTAATCAATTGGGAATTTTTAACTACTTTGCCAAAGCCGGTTGGTGAACCCGGAGGTGGAATTTTAAATGCGATCGTTGGAACCACAATTTTAATTTTAATTGCTTTGGCTCTATCAGTTCCGTTTGGTATTTCAGTTGGAGTCTATCTTGCAGAGCGTTCGGGGAGTAAACTTGCATTTATCTCAAGGCTTGTCTCTGAAATTTTGCAAGGCGTTCCATCGATTGTAATTGGAATAATTGCATATTTGTGGGTGGTAAAGCCGATGGGGCACTTTTCCGCTTTATCCGGTGGAATTGCGCTTGGAATAATGATGCTACCGTTGGTTATAAAATCGACAGAAGAAATTTTAAAATTGATACCACTCGAAATTAAAGAAGCCTCACTTGCGCTCGGTGTTCCATATTACAGGACAGTTTTAAAGGTTTTAATTCCAGCGGGATTTAGCGGGATATTAACAGGGATACTTGCTGGGACAGCAAGAATAGCTGGAGAAACCGCGCCTTTGCTTTTTACAGCTTTTGGAAATCCATTTTTAAATTTTAACATTTTAAAGCCGATAAGCGCGATGCCACTTTTAATTTTCAATTACTCGGTAAGCCCGTATGAGGATTGGTGGGCGAAGGCATGGGGAGCCTCTTGTATTTTGGTTATATTTGTTTTATTTTTAAATGTGACAACAAGATTGATAAGCAAAAGATAAATTTAAATCAAAGATGCTTGACATTGTCTTAAGAATCGAGAACCTTACAGCATCATACGGCCAACACGTTGTTGTTAAAAATGTGAACCTTTCAATCGTAAGAAACAGCATAACCGCAGTTATGGGTCCATCTGGATGTGGAAAAACAACACTTATACGATGTCTCAACAGAATGCATGAACTATCTCCAAATGCAAAAGTTGAAGGAAAGGTCTTTTTGATCGAAAACACCTACCAAAACCAGGAAATAGATATATATTCTTTTGATCCGATGGTCGTCAGAAGAAAAATTGGGATGGTTTTCCAAAAGCCGAACCCATTCCCGACGATGAGCATATATGAAAATGTGATTGCTGGCTATATTTTGAATGGGATAAAACTCAAAAAAAGCGAAGCAGATGAAATTGTTGAAGAGACACTAAAGAAGGTTTCTCTTTGGGATGAGGTGAAAAATCATCTCCATAAAAAAGGAACATTTCTATCGGGAGGACAGCAACAGAGATTGTGTATTGCAAGAGCTCTTGCGATGAAGCCAGATATAATCTTGCTCGATGAACCAACTTCTGCACTTGATCCCATAGCAACATTGAGGATAGAAGAATTGATCGAACAACTCAAAGACACAGTTACAATAGTTCTCGTAACCCACAACATCGGTCAAGCTGGTAGAGTGTCTGATTATGTTGCATTTATGTATCTTGGGGAATTGATTGAATACGGTCCAACCGATGTCGTCTTTACAAGGCCTTCGCACGAGAAAACCGAGGAATTCCTCTCTGGTAAAATTGGATAAAAAATATTGAGGTGATTTTTTTATGTTTTACGACAGATTAAATAAACTTAAAGAGAAAATAGTCGAACATGGAAATCTTGTCGAAAAGATGATAGAGAAAAGCATCCGCGGTTTGTTAAACAAAGATAAAAAACTTCTCCTTGAAGTCATTGAGGTCGATGAACCCAGGACAAATGATATAGAAATTGAAATAGATGAGATGTGCATTAATTTAATAGCAAGGTTTCAACCAGAGGCAAAGGATTTAAGGACAATTATGATGATCTTGAAAATGAACAATGACCTTGAAAGGATAGGAGATATGGCGGTGAATATTTCAGAAAGTGCTTTGTTTTTAATTGAAAGACCGCAGGTTAAACCGTTAATTGATCTGCCTAAAATGGTTCAAGAAGCAATTCAAATGCTTAAAGATAGCGTTGATTCATTTATCAGAGAAGATTCAAAACTTGCTCAAAATGTTTGTGAGAGAGATGACATAGTAGATGCTTACCGAGACCAAATTTTGAGGGAACTTATAACTTGTATGATTTCAGATCCAACGACGATAGAAAGAGCGATCCATATTGAGAGAATATTGAGAAATCTCGAGAGGATCGCAGATCTTGCAACAAATATTGGTGAGGATGTAGTTTATATAGTCAAAGGTAAGATAATAAAACACGGTAGATACAAAGAGCAGGGGGGCGCGTAACCCCCCGCTGACTTTTTACGGCGATTTCAACTGCTCAATCGTTTTCCCATCATAAAGAGCAATCCTATTGATAAGAGCATAAATATAGTTTGCAAGATGCCATCTTTCCTCATCGGTCAGCACATCTTTGAACGAAGGCATCGGGCTTCCGTTTAATCCCGTTGTAAAAACAAGATAAATTTCCTCAACCGTTGATGCCCTTTTAACTTCATTTGGATTCGTCAAGTCGGGAATCAATATCTTATTTCCCAAATTATCCACAAAGCCTTGTTTTGCGGCAGGACCATCGCCTTTCCCACTCACTCCGTGACATTTCCAACATTCTGTATTAAGATAAATCTGTCTTCCCTTTGCTATACTTTCAGGCGACAACGGTATCTTATTTGTTAGTTCGACTATTTTTAAAGGATATTCTTTCGGATCGGAAAATCTACCCGAAAATGTCTTGATGTATTCCATCACCGCATATCTATCCTCGGGAGAAAGGTCTGAAAAAGATGGCATCGAGGTATTGTGAAAACCAAGTGAGATCGACTTGTATAAATCAGCATCGGTTGGTAAACTTCCGGTTTCTGTGGTTCTGAATTTAAACACTCCGTCCGTGAAGTTTATTGGCTTTGTGAAAATCGTTGAACTTACAACACCATTTCCTCTTCCATCTTTACCATGGCATGGGGCACAAACGTAGTTAAAGACCTTTTTGCCTCGTTCAAGTACATCTTTAGATGGCTGGCTTGGTTGATCTTCACCAGTGAAACCGTAGATGAAAAGACCAAGCACGAAAACGATTGCAATGATTTTGAACCTCATTTTTAAACCTCCCGTTTATTTTGTTCTAGAATAAAAAGTGAGTTATAATCATAAAATGCTGCATTAACATTTCACCTTCTTTTGTTCTAATATATTCACCTTTGACATAAACATTCGGCATAAAATGATACCTCAACCCAATGCTTACTTGATCTGTCTTTTGATCCACCACTTTCATAAAGTCATATCTTGTAAATCCGACGAGTTTTTCAGGAAGTATGAAGACATTTGCCCCGATAAAACCACCGTTCATCTTTTTCTCTTCACCTGCAACTTTATCAGTTGCGGTCAAATATTGGAAATTAATATTAACCTTTTTCACCCACGGGTCGTAAAATTCCACATCGAAACCAAAACGATTGAAATTATTTTCCTGCTGACTCCCTTTCATTTTCCCAAGATAATAAAGTATCCCAGCTCTAAACGGGGCATTATTTACCCATACGCTTTGATTCAATCTGATATATAAATCTGGAGTATTATCAATGTCTTCAACTGCATTTGTCCCATTCACAAGTGCAACCTCATATCTAAGTCCATCAAGGATTTGCGGAATAAATCCATACGCTGAAACACCAAGCTGGGGCTCTGCAAGCAAGAACTCAGCTTCGACCTCTCCACCTTTCTCAACTTCCGAAGCATATTCATATACAAGATAACCAGCCTCGTTTAGAGCTAAGTTAACAGGATAAGGCAAATCGAGCCTAAAAGAGCCAAATCTCAAATTCAAATTGCTCATCGGAAGAATGTTGTTGTAAATTACATGGGCAACTTCAACCGCTGCTTCATATCCTCCGCCTTCAGCTGGGTCGACAACTACCGCAGCGAAATAAGATAAATGTTTCCCAAGTGTTCCGGCTGTAAATATATCCGCAGCAGTTCGAGCAAAAGTAAAACTTGAACTCATATGCTTACCTCTCATATCCATTCTCATCCATTCAAACATGCTACGAAGCATTGCTGCAAAAGGCAATTGATTCGACATCCATATCGGGGTTGATTCAACTGTTCCGGGAAGTTGATAACCGTTTGATTGAAATCTTCGCCCGAATTCATTTAACATCGGTGGGGAAGTGTGACATGTATAACAAAAACGATTATACTTTCTCGCAAATAGCGGAATTGAACCGGATAGGTCATACAACAGCAGAAGAAGAACTAAGGAAGCAAGGATTTTAAATTGTCCGCGCATCATTTTTAATCCTCCCCTTTGGTTTTTGATTTATAAATTATGGAAGTATTGTCTCTTCTCCCTGCGAAGCCAAAAATTACAAATGTTAAAAGAAATGTAAGAACCGGCGGGGCAAACATTATTATCGTCCCGATGCCAATTTTTATTTCCCCCGTTTCAGGGTCGTAGTTAACGCATCTGAAGGCGACATTTTTTTGAATCCCGTAAAATGGGAGAAATTCACCTTTTATCTCTTGAACAACCTCGCGAAGTTTCACCAAGGTTATATTGCCCCCAACAAGAATTCTTACAACTTTGCCTTGTCTTATACCAACCAACATCCCGGGATGCTCGTACTGACCTATTGAGTCGATCCATTTATACCAAAATCCAATTCCCCCGGAAAATTTTTCTATTTGCGTTGAATCAGCAAAAATTCCAAATATCCAGTTCTTGTGGGAGGATAGCCCATAACCTTCTTTAAGCATAGCCATATTTTCCGGTGTGTCAGCTGTATCAAAGCTTAAAACAACGGTATAAAAATAAAAATTTTTGTCATTGTCAATTTTTTCAACACAATATTTAAGTGATGAAATGAGGGGGGAGCAAATCCCAGCGCATCTAGAGAAGATAAGCGTCAAAATTAACGGCTTATCTTGCCATATTTTAGACAGCGATGTAGTTCGACCATCTGAAGTTATGATCTCAACATCATCGATGTCTTTATAGATATAGCGCGATTCAACAGGGAAAAGGGTATCAATTTGCGCCAGAGCTATGCACCACAGTGTTAATAATATTATAAACAGGTTTAAAACGATCTTACCCATAGTCTTATTGTTTGAATTAGGTAAAGCAAGAACCCAATTGTTAATATGCTTACAAATATGATGCTTATTTGTGACAATGTAATCCCAGCTGATAGATCCGCTGGATAAAGAGCATATCTTCTTGGAACGGACACTGCTCCTCCGGTATAAAACATGCTCAAAAATCCATATCCACCGATCAAAATCAACCAAAGTGTTAACTTTGCAAGCTTCGGATTATCTGGAATTTTTGAATTTTCCTGCGAGAAATGATAAATAAAGCCAAGTATCATCAAAACAACTCCCATTAAGAAATAAGTATGAAAGTGAGCAGGCACCCAAAGCGTATTATGAAATCTAAAATTGACAGCGATTGAGGAATCTATAACAGCAGCGACTCCACCGACAGCCCATCCCATAGTTCCAAGAAATATAAGCGATGATCCAAGCGTCCAATTAACTTTCGTTTTATATATTATCGCGAGAGCACTCAAAATTGTAACCACGGCAGCGGGGACAGAAATAAAATACGAGGCAAGTTGACCTATCACTTGAAAAGCCCTTGGTTGGACGAAATCCATATAGAGATGATGAAAATAAGCGAATAGAACAAGAAATAGAACTATATTCCAAGCGAACGCAACGAGTCTGTTTACTTTCCAAGGTTTTTGTGTGTATAAAGGCAAAGTTTCATAGAGAATCGCAACGCCAAGATACATCGTTATATTTACAAGTACATGCCCAAAATAGAAGACAAGATTTTTCATAAGCAATGGGTCAGCAGGAATTCCTGAAACTCGATCGAACAAAAACAAAAGCAATAAAGCTACAGCTGCAAGGAACCCTGTTATAGCTGCAATTGAAGATACGGTAACTATCAAGATTATTGGTGGGATCTCCGGTTCAGTTTTACCTGCAAGGTACTGCCAGCCAAGCGCATTATTTAACGGATATTTTTGTGCGATTGCCCTCAGCAGATCAAGCACCCATACTGTCCAAGCGATCCCGAGGACTCCAAGCCCAATCAGATAAAGATCAGCCGACCAATTTGGCCATATTTCCGCAGATTTATATGGAAGCGGATATAAAAAATACCAACCCGCACCGAATTTCCCACCTATGGTTGAAATAATAAGCAATGCAACTCCAACAAGTGTTAAGACAAGTGAAAACCATGAAACTCCAATGCTTGGTCTAATATATCTTGAGAGCAGATAAATTACCGCAGTCATGCCTTGAACAAACCACAAACCAACCATTCCAACGCCATGAAGCGTTAAAATTGAATAAAACCATTCTGGAGGAAAAGCGGGGAAAATGTGCCCTTGAACAAGTCGCATAAGAAAACCAAGCAGGCCAAGGATTGGGAATAAAATAAAGGTTAGCCCTGTCCATACAAGGGTTAACCTTTTTACCTTAGCCTCTATAGCCTCAACCCTCATTGCTACTTCCGTCATTTTGAACCTCCATTTCTTTAGTTTTTGCTTAATTCAGATAATTGTTCTGATTTAACAACTTCGATTACACCTTTCATAACATGATGCGAATTCCCACATAATTCCAAGCAATAAGTAGTATAAATTCCAGGCTTATCAAACTTTACAAATAAACGATTCATATAACCCGGCATCGCTTGTGTCTGCCCAAGGAGTCTCCCATTTTCATCATATAAACTGAAACCATGATTAACATCAAGGCTTGTAACTCTAAATTCGATCCATTTATTGATTGGAACTTGAACTGGCTCTGCCTCAGTTCTTTCTTTCCATCTTTCTTCAGTTTCAATTGGTTGTGTATCGAGCGCAAATGCAAACTGTTTCCCAACAGCGTAAACAACTACATCAGGGAATTTCCCCTCTGTGGGGTAGGGAACTCTTGGCAATGTTAAAACCAAGCCGGTAAGAAGCAAAAGTAAAAGAATGATGAAAAATGGAAGACGCAATCTCGCAACCGCTTTATAATAATCCTCCCCTTCAACAAGCTTGCGAGTCGAATTGAAAAAATAGGCATATATCCCAAAGATAAGAAGGGCAAAGAATATAAAAATTATAACCGCGATAGTTATTATCGGCGCCATAATTGACCTCCATTTTTAATTTCGAATTTTCAAGGGGCGAGACTTTTAGAGAGGTACTAATTTAAAATTAAAGGGGATTTAAATTTCAAAGGTTCGCTTCTTAATTAAGATAAAATTTGTCCTAATTTAATGAATTCTAATGTAAAAGTCAAGTTTTTGCGCTTTAAAATGTCTTAAACTGATCGGAAATAAGGGGCAAAATTTTTAAATTAAATCATAAATTAAAAATTTCCATTGCAAATTGTGTGGAGAAAATCGGCGTTGTCTCACATATTGAAATAACGCTTGAAAAGGGGAAAACAACCGTAAGGGATAGAGCATTGCTTTGGAGTGTGAGGGATAGACTTTTCGTTGATTCAATTTATGCGGATGAGATTGAAGTTTATTTTTATAAAAGCGAAGAAGATGTGGGCTTTCGAGAACTTTCGTTAAGGGATGATAAAATTTTTTTCATTTTTGTTCAAGTTGAGGAATTTCCAAGTCTGTCGGATGAATTTATTCTTGAAATTGGCGATGTAACTGCTGAACTTCGAAGGAGCAAAGGTGGTGGGTTTAGAGTATCCAAAATTTTGAAGGGTGGTTTTGTTAAGTCGGGGAACAGGGTTTATTTGTTAAGTTTTGAAAAATCACGTTGATTTGATATATTAATCAAAATTTCCAAAAACAAAAGGAGAAAATCTATGATCAAAGTCGGTGAACAAGCGCCAGATTTTGTCCTCAAGGGACATGACGATAAAGAATATAAATTAAGCGATTTCAAGGGGAAAAACGTCGTCCTTGCCTTTTACCCTCTCGACTTTAGCCCGGTATGCACGAATGAACATGCGTGTTTTGTCGATGCGTTGAAAACTTTTGAAGGATTAGATGCTCAAATCTTTGGGATAAGCGTAGATAGCACTTGGACACATAAAGCGTTTGCGGAGAAGATGAGGATAAGTTATCCTTTGCTTGCAGATTTTCATCCAAAAGGAGAAGTTGGAAAAAAGTATGGTGTGTATCTTGAGGATAAAGGGATTCACAATCGCGTAACAGTAGTGATTGATAAAGAGGGAATTGTCAGATATGTTGAGGAACACGGGATTCCAAATGTTCCCGATGTGAATAAAATTGCCAAAGTTCTTGAGGAATTGAAGTAATTACCTCATAAGGGGGCTTTTGCCCCCTTTGTTCCTTCTTTTTTATATCTCATTTTATAAATATGAAATTTTCCGTGGAAATAAAACCAGCAAATGTGTAGCGTTCAATTTTATAAGGGGTCAAATCACCGTTTCTGTTAATCCGATAACTTTGATAACCGAATTCATAAAGCTTATTAACTGCCCGTGAGGAGAAAGTTTCACCATCTTCACCTGTCCAAACTTCCATTGCAATAATAGGGTTGCTATTTTTCAAAAACTCTTTTCCTCCTTCGATAACCAAGCTTTCTGCTCCTTCAACATCCAATTTGATGATAGTTGGCGGTTTGTGAGTTTTAATATAATCATCAAGAGTCACGGTTGAAACTTCTATTTGCTTATTTAAAAAATTTTGTTTGTGCTTCTCAATAATGTCGGAAACTATTGTGCTTATTGTTGTGGTTATACCATAGCCAATAACTATTTTCCCATTTTTATCTGATAAGGCAACATTGTTAAGAAAAATTTTTGATTCATTCTCTAAGTTAAGTTTCAAATACTTAAATACATCTGGCAATGGTTCAAAGGAATGCACCTCTTTGCAAAATTCGAGGGCTAAATAGGTATAAAATCCGTAACTGGCACCAATATCATAGAAAATGTCTTCGCTTTTTAGGTGTTTTATAAGAAATTTTGTAAAAAGAAATTCATTCGGGAGAAAAGGATAAGGAAAATAGTCAAGTAATTCTATAAATGTTGGAAGCGTAATATTTCTTCCACCAAATGTTTTAAAATTAACCTCTTTTTTAATTTTAAAAAGCGTTCGCCTAAACACAAGAGGGAGATAGATCTGCGGTGCATAAATAAGTCTTTGGATTCTCCTGATTAGTCCAGGACCCCTGTATTTAATAAAATGCCAATAAAATCGCTCAAATTTTTCAATTTGTTCTAAAAATTTCCTTCTTTTTTCTTCGATGATCATTTTATTACACCGAATTTAATGCTTGTTCAAAATCCCAGAGTAGGTCTTCTATATTTTCGATCCCGACGGAAACTCTGACCATAGATTCAGATATCCCTGCTTTTTTCAGTTCTTCTTGACTCATTTTGATATGTGAGGTTAAAACAGGGATGCTGACAAGGGTTTCAACGCTTCCTAAGCTCGTCGCGTTAAGCGCAATTTTCAACGAATCGCAAAATCTTTTTGCATCTTCAAATTTTCCATTTATTTCAAAGGCAAACATTCCACCAAAGCCTCGCATTTGACTTCTCGCGATCCCATGATCGGGGTGTGAAGGAAGACCTGGGTAAAAAGTTCTCTTAACATTTCCATGGGTTGATAAAAACTGCGCAAGTTTGAGAGCGTTTTCATTTTGTTTCTTCACGCGCAATTCAAGTGTTTTTAAACTCCTTCCGAGGAGAAACGCTTGATGTGGATCTGGGTTTCCTCCTAAAACATTTTTAAACTTTCTAATTTTTTCAATTTTATCTCTGCTTGACATAACACAGCCAAGTATTAAATCGCTGTGTCCGGATAAATATTTCGTCGCGCTATGTAGGACTATGTCAACTCCAAACAGAATCGGATTTTGATTTATGGGGGTTGCGAATGTGTTGTCTATTATGGTGATTATGTCCTTTTCTTTTGCTATGTTTACAATTTTCCTGATGTCGATTATTCGCGTCGTAGGATTTATTGGGGTCTCAAAGTAAATCAATTTCGTTTTGTTTGTTATGAACTTTTTTATATCTTTAATTTCATAGAAATCTACAAACTTGACATTTACACCAAACTTTGGAAGATGGTCCCTTAAAAATCTGTATGTCACACCATAAATTGAGCTTAACGATATGATATCGTCGCCAGACTCAACAAAACTTAAAATCGTCGTCGTTATCGCAGACATTCCAGATGAAAATAAAATCGCGTCATCAGCGTTTTCGACAAACGCTAATCTTCTTTCGACCTCTCTAATCGTTGGATTTCCATATCTTGAGTAAATGTAGAAGTCTTCAACTTCATCGATAAATTTTTGGTAATCGTCCGACTTTTCAACTGCAAATGTCGATGTTTGATAAATTGGATAGATGACAGAGCGATATGATTTATCTTTGATTTCACCGTGTATTAAAATAGTTGAGATGCCGAATTTACGGTTTTGGTTCATTGAAATGATGAATTTTAAGTTTATATTCCTTTTACGATTCTGACCATTTCTCTTACTGCTTTTTCAAAGCCTACGAAAATAGCTCTTGCTACGATAGCATGTCCGATGCTTAATTCTTCGATCTCTTCAATTTTTGTTATAGGTATCACATTGATATAATTCAATCCATGTCCTGCGTTTACACCAAGCCCAAGTCTTCGGGCAAGTTTTGCGATTTCTTTTATTTTTTGAAGTTCTTCGTATTGTTTTTTTTCATTTCTTGCATTGGCGTATTCACCGGTGTGGATTTCAATAAAGTCCACGCCGGTTTTTGCGGATGCTTCAACTTGTCTCGGGTCGGGGTCGACAAATAAACTTACTTTTATATCGTGTTTATGCATTTCAAGAACTACATCTGAAAGATAAGAGATTTGGTCGACTACGTTCAAGCCTCGTTCGGTTGTTCTTTCAAGTCGTCTTTCCGGGACAAGTGTGACAAGGTCGGGGAGAGTTTCAATTGCAATTTTTATCATCTCCTCTGTAGCTGCCATTTCGAGGTCTAGCTTTGTCTTTACGGTTTCGCGCAAAAGCCTTAGGTCTCGATCGTTTATATGTCTTCTATCCTCACGTAAATGGCAAACGATCCCATCTGCACCGGCAATTTCGGCTATGTGAGCTGCAGTTACTGGGTCAGGTTCCAGTCCACCTCTTGCTTCGCGGAGGGTTGCGACATGGTCGACATTTACGGAGAGTTTCATAAGTGGTAAGTTTTTGTTTTGGATTTAACTTGCGCGCCCGGCGGGACTTGAACCCGCAACCTCGGGCTCCGGAGGCCCACGCTCTATCCAATTGAGCTACAGGCGCTTTGTTTAATTATAAAAAAATCAAAGAAATTTTTCAATGCTAAAAAATTAACTATTGACAATTTATCTTTTGGATGCTATATTTATAAACAAATTTTGAAATTAAGCAAATTAACGTCGATGTTGATAGTTCAAAAATTTGGAGGAACATCGGTTGGAAATATCGAGAGGATAAAAAATGTCGCAAGGAAAATCGTTGAAACGAAGCAACAGGGGCATGATGTCGTTGTCGTCGTATCAGCAATGGCCGGTGAAACGGATAGATTGATTAAACTTGCATATCAATTGACGGATAACCCTGACCTAAGAGAGCTTGATGCCCTGGTCTCAACAGGTGAACAAGTATCTACCGCTCTCGTTGCAATGGCAATAATTGAACTTGGCTTTAAAGCAATTTCACTCCAAAACCATCAACTTAAAATTATAACAGATAGCTTCTTCACAAAGGCAAGGATAAGAAAAATAGATGCGGACAAATTGATCAGCCTGATAAATCAAAATATAATTCCTGTGATCGCGGGATTTCAGGGGATAGATGAAAATGGGAATATAACAACGCTTGGGCGAGGTGGAAGCGATACAACTGCGGTTGCCATTTCGGCTTCACTTATGGCGTATAGAAATGATGTCGTCTGTGAAATTTATACGGATGTCGATGGCGTTTACACCGCAGATCCAAATATAGTCCCAAATGCAAGAAAGCTCGAAGAGATAAGTTATGAGGAGATGCTCGAACTTGCAGGGAGCGGGGCAAAGGTTTTGCAAACTCGTTCGGTCGCATTGGCGATGAAGTACAATGTCCCAGTTTATGTAAAGAGCAGTTTCACCAATGAAAAAGGAACTCTAATAACAAAAGAAACGAGAAAAATGATGGAAGAAGTTGTCGTCCGCGGAATTGCAAGCGATAAAAATCAAGCTAAAATAACACTCCTCGGGGTGCCTGATAAATCCGAGATAATAGTAGAACTTTTCAAAATAATTGCGGACTCGAACATCATCATAGATATGATAACACAAACATCAAGCGTAGATGGTTTAACTGATATCGGTTTTACAGTTATGAAAGCAGACTTCAAAAAGGCATTTGAACTTGCAAAAAATTTCGCCAAAAGATATAATGTAAAAGGTATAGACGGTGATATAAACATAGGGAAAGTTTCAATAATTGGGATTGGAATGGTAAGTCATGCTGGGGTCGCTTCAAGAATGTTTTCAAGCCTTGCTAAAGCTGAAATAAAAGTCAAAATGATATCGACCTCGGAAATAAGAGTATCGTGCATAATAGATGGAAAAGATGTAGAAAAGGCTGTGAAGATATTGCATGATGAATTTAATCTCGAGGGAAATTCACATTTAATAATAAAAGAAAAGAAATTGGAAATTTCAGAATGAATATAGGTCTTATTGGCTATGGAAAAATGGGGAGGGAAGTTGAAAGAATTGCACAGGAGTTAAACCACAAAATAATTTTGAAGTTAAACTCAAAATTTAACTTTGAAAATATCGATGATTTAAACTTAATAAACGAGGTTGATGTTTTCATCGATTTTTCAACACCATCCGCATTTTTGAAAAATATGAACTATGTCTCTCGCTATGGGAAAAACATCGTCGTTGGGACAACGGGATGGTATGATGAAATTTCAAAGGTTAGAGAGATAGTTGAGAAAAGTGATATAGGTTTAATTTACGGTTCTAATTTTTTGATCGGGATGAACATAGTTTTCAAACTTGTGGAGTTAGCGGGGAGATTTTTTAACAAGTTTTCAGAATATGATGTTTTTATCGAAGAAATTCACCATGCGCAAAAGCTTGATAGTCCAAGTGGAACAGCATTAAAACTTTTTGAAATTTTAAGTGAGGAGATAGAGAGAAAGAAGGAGAAATTTATTGAAAGACCATTGGGTAAAATTCCGCCGGAGGTTATTCAAATAGTTTCAGTTAGGTCTGGAAATTTCTTTGGGAATCACAGCGTTGTTTTTGATTCTGTTTTTGATACAATTGAGATAAAGCATATTGCAAAGGGCAGAGCTGGGTTTGCAATTGGTGCCATAAAAGCAGGGGAGTTTATACTTGGCAAAAAAGGATTTTACAAGTTTGAGGAAATTTTATTTTAAAAATTAAATTTGAGTAGGCTATGGGAAAAAATTTTAATTTCAGAGGACTTGCAACTGCACTTGTGACACCATTTAACAAATCAGAAGAGGTGGATTATGAAACTTTGAAAAATCTCGTGGAATGGCAAATTCAAAACGGGGTCGATGCAATTGTTCCGGTTGGCACAACCGGAGAGAGTGCAACTTTAACCGAAGAGGAGCATTATCGTGTGATCGAAACAGTGATTCAACAAGCAAACGGTCGAATTACTATAATCGCTGGGGCAGGGAGTAATTCAACGAGGGAATCAGTTGAGCTTGCAAAACATGCTAAGGAACTTGGAGCTGATGCCATTTTATCGATCACCCCATACTACAATAAGCCAACTCAACAGGGTCTTTATGCTCACTTTGCGGAAATAGCTAATGCTGTCGATATACCAATTGTAATGTACAATGTCCCAGGCAGAACTGGTGTTAATATGACTGCTGAGACGACTTTAAAAATCGCTGAGGAAATACCAAATGTAGTCGGAATCAAGGAATCATCCGGGAATTTAATTCAAGTTATGGAGATAATAAGGAATAGACCTGACGGTTTCAAAGTTTACTCGGGCGATGATTCTTTCGCCTTTCTGATAATACTTGCTGGAGGAGATGGGGTTATATCAGTTGCTTCGAATGAGGTTCCGGATTTGATGAAGCAACTTGTCAGCGCCTGTTTGAGTGGTGAACTTGAAAAGGCAAGGGAACTCCACTATAAACTTTTGCCTTTGATGGAGGCAAACTTCATCGAGACGAACCCGATACCTGTAAAATCTGCAATGGCTATGCTTGGTTTGATTAAAGAAGTTTATCGTCTCCCACTTGTTAAGATGAGTGAGAAAAACAAAGAGAGATTGAGAAATATTTTATTTAGCATAGTTAAAAAAGAAACAAGCCCTGTGTCGTAGTGAGAAATTCAGAAGAGATTTCATTTATCAAGTTCATCTCTGAAAAGATCGAAAAATTTTACGAACTCGATCCATCTCAATTGCCATCTGAGGCGGAGGAAATTTTTCTGCAATTTAGAGAGCTTTTATCCACAGGGAAGATAAGAGCAGCTGAAAAGATCGAAGGTAGATGGGTTGTAAATCATTGGGTTAAGAAAGGGATACTTCTTGGATTTAGAATTGGAAAACTTGTCGATATGTCGATAGATGAAAATTTCAAATTTTTTGATAAGCATACTTATCCATTGAAAAAAGTCTCGATCGATTCAGGGATTAGAATTGTCCCCGGTGGAACTACGATAAGGGAGGGTGCTTTTGTTGCAAAAGGTGTTGTCATAATGCCACCTGCTTATATAAACGTCGGAGCTTATGTGGATGAGGGGACGATGATAGATTCTCATGCGCTTATTGGTTCGTGTGCTCAAATTGGGAAGAATGTTCATATAAGTGCTTCTGCTCAAATAGGAGGAGTTCTTGAACCCGTTGGACAACTTCCCGTAATAATAGAAGACAACGTTCTCGTCGGCGGAAATGCTGGGATTTACGAAGGAACGATCGTTAGAAAAGGTGCTGTGATCGGAGCTGGAGTTATATTAACAGCTTCAACCCCAGTTTATGATATTGTAAATAGGAGGATTTACCGTTTCGAAAATGGAAAACCGCTTGAGATACCTGAAAACGCCATAGTTGTGAAAGGTTCGAGAACTATAAAAAATAACGACTTTGCACTTGAAAACGAACTTTCAATTTATACTCCGATAATTGTGAAATATAGGGATGAAAAAACGGATTTAAGGACTGCGCTTGAATTTGATTTAAGATAATTTTTATTTACTTGTAGCAGTGAAAATTGCTATTTTGTCCATAATAGTTTGAGCGGAAAGTTTAGTAGAAGACCTCATCGGAGCGACACAAAAATAACAAACTAGGAATAAAAATGAGCGGTTATAATGTGGCCATAGTTGGTGCAACTGGACTTGTTGGAAGGAAGATGTTGCAGGTTCTTGAGGAGAGAAATTTTATTGTTAAAAATTTAACTCTTCTTGCCTCAGAAAAGTCGGTTGGTGTTGAGTTAAAATTCAATGGTGAAGTTTTTAAAGTTGAAAGATTGAGTCCGGAAAAATTTAAAGGGATTGACATAGCTTTTTTCTCGGCTGGAGCTGAAGTAAGTCGCGAATTTGCGCCGGAGGCAGTGAGGAGAAATTGCGTTGTTATAGATAACAGTAGTGAGTTTAGACTTAACAAAGAAGTTCCACTTGTTGTCCCTGAAGTAAATGGGGAAAAAATTTTTGAACATAAGGGGATAATAGCAAACCCAAACTGCTCGACGATTCAGCTTGTGGTTGTTTTGAAACCGCTTCATGATAAATTTAAGATTAAAAGGGTTGTTGTTTCAACATATCAAGCGGTTACAGGCGCTGGCAAAAGAGGGGTTGATCAACTTATGGCTGAACTTAAGGGAGAGGAAGTTTTAAAGCCAAAATTTCCTCACAAAATTGCGTTTAATTGTATTCCACATATAGATGTTTTTTATGATGATGGATATTCAAAAGAAGAACACAAGATAATGAAGGAGACGAAGAAGATAATGGGTGACGAGACGATAAAAATTACAGCGACTTGCGTTCGCGTCCCGGTTATAGGTGGACATAGTGAATATGTTAACATAGAATTCGAGAAAGATTTTGAAGTTGAGGATGTCAGAAAAATTCTTTCAAATTCTCCGGGCATAATTTTACAGGATAAGCCGTTTAAGAATTTTTATCCGATGCCCATAGTTTCATACGAAAGGGATGAGGTTTTTGTGGGAAGGGTAAGGCGCGATTTTAGTGTTGTAAGTGGTTTAAATTTGTGGATTGTTGCTGATAACCTTCGCAAGGGTGCGGCGACAAACGCAGTTCAAATAGCACAGGAGTTGATAAAGGGTTTTTAATTCTGAGGCAGGGGTACTTGACAAAAAGAAAAAAATTTATTATATTATACTTAGTCTTTATGAGGTTAATTTACAAACATTCGCTTTAAATTTTGGGGAGACGGAGGGCCCCCAATGGCGGTAGCATGTTTGGATGTAAATTTAAAAACTTTGGGAAAATGCTTGATAAAACCTTAGCAGATTCGTTGGATAATAAGGCAACGTTTGGGAGATCGTCCAGCGGATTGCATTGCTTGGTTCGTGTGCGTATGGAGAGGATGTGGGGGTAGTAGTCACAAACCAAGAAACTGCTTTACTTCCTTTGATTCCAAAGAGGTTTTAAGATGACCCAGCAAAAGGAAAAACTTATCCAAAAGATTAAGGACCATACAGCAGTGGTAGGGGTAATCGGCCTGGGGTATGTTGGTCTTCCCTTCGCGGTAGAAAAGGCCAAGGTGGGCTTCCGGGTTATCGGAGTGGAGCAGAACCCGGTTCGAGCCGCTAAGGTCAATCGGGGCGAGAATTACATCAGCGACGTTCGAGATGAAGAACTTCAGGAACTTGTAGCTAAGGGAGTTATTTGCGCAGAAACCGACTCTGATCGAGTTCCTGAAATGGACGTAATCGTCATCTGTGTTCCAACCCCCCTGACCAAGCACCTCATTCCCGATCTTCAGTATGTGGAGCGAGTGACCCAGGGGATCGCGGCCCGCCTTAGGCCCGGGCAGCTTATAAGCCTGGAGTCCACGACCTACCCTGGCACGACCGAAGAGGTGATGCTTCCGCTTCTCGAGAGTTCAAGGCTCAAGGTAGAACAGGACTTTTTCCTTGTCCATTCCCCTGAACGGGTGGACCCCGGCAACAAGCGCTATACCACCAAAAATACCTGCAAGGTGGTCGGGGGCATCGGGCCAGCCTCCCTGGAGGTAGGAGTGGTGTTCTACTCCCAGACCGTCGAGCGGGTGATCCCGGTCTCCAGCGCTAAAGTGGCTGAGCTGGTCAAGGTCTTCGAGAACACTTTTCGGGCGGTAAACATCGCTCTGGTAAACGAGCTTGCCCTCCTCTGCGATCGGATGGGCCTCAACGTTTGGGAGGTCCTCGAAGCGGCCTTCACCAAGCCCTTTGGGATCATGCCGTTTTGGCCGGGACCAGGTGTAGGAGGCCACTGCATCCCTGTCGATCCTCATTACTTAGAGTGGAAGAGCAAGGAGTTGAACTTCAACACCCATTTCATCGCCCTGGCCGGGGAGATCAATAGAAAAATGCCAGAGTTCGTAAAAGAGAAAGCCATCCGCATCCTGAACCGCCGCGGAGTCCCTCTCTCTCGGGCTAAAGTGCTTGTCTTAGGGGTGGCTTACAAGAGGGACCTCAACGACTATCGGGAATCCCCGGCCATCGAGTTGATCAAGCTCCTTATAGCCGAAGGGGCAAAAGTGAGCTACCATGACCCTTACATTCCCAAGTTTAAGGTGCCCGGCCTGGAGATGGAGGGCCAAAAGTTGAGCGAGGAGCTCCTCGCCACCCAAGACCTGGTGATCATCGCCACCGACCACAGCATGATCGACTACAAGTGGGTGGTCAAGCATGCCCGTCATGTGTTCGATACCCGTAACGCCACCAAAGAAGTGAAAGAATTTCGGGAGAAGATCACCCTCTTATGAATATGAAAGTGGGGCTTATCGGAGCGGGCGGCTGGGGTAAAAACTTAGCCCAGAGCTTGTACGAGCTTGGGGCATTGGGGGCGATCGCTGAAATCCGGCCCGAGACCAGAGATGAGCTTCAGTCTCTTTGTGCCACCGTCTACTCGGATCATCTAGCTCTTCTTGAATCAGATCTTCCGGCGGTAGTAATCGCAACCCCTGCAGCCACCCATTATGCGCTGGCTAAGGAGGCTTTGCTCTCCGGAAAGCATGTTTTTGTAGAAAAGCCACTTGCTCTCTCCTCCAAAGAGGCTGAGGAACTTGTGGGAATGGCCAAAGATCGAGGAAGAATTTTAATGGTAGGTCACCTCCTCCTCTATCAACCTGCTATTCGGTTCATCAAGGATTTTTTGGATTCTGGCAACTTGGGAGAGGTTTGGAGCTTTCATCACGAACGGCTTAACATAGGGCGAGTCCGATCTGTGGAAAATGCCCTTTGGAGTCTAGGGAGTCACGATGTGGCTGTCCTACTTTTCCTCGTGGGCAGATACCCTGAAAGAATCCAGGCCTGGGGCCATTCAGTTCTTCAGCCACATGTAGAGGACGACGTGCACCTGTATCTTTCCTTTTCCGGAGGGCTTCAGGCTCATATTCATTCCTCCTGGCATTGGCCGGAAAAACGACGAAGGCTCACAATTATTGGAAGCAAAGGGATGCTCGTTTTTGATGAAGTGGCCCAAACGGTCGTTTTTCATCGAAAATACGTAACCCCCGATCTTGTCCACCACGACGAGGGTTCGGAAATTCTCTTTCAAAGCAAAAAAGAGGCCTTAAAACTTGAGCTTCAGCATTTTTTAGAATGCCTAAGGGAGGGAAAGCGTCCTCTTTCCGATGGAAGAAGCGCAGTAGCGGTAGTGAAAATCTTGGAAGAAGCAACACGCCAGCTTAAAGGGGCAAATGAGCGACTACTTTATTCATGAATCATCGTATGTAGACCCCGGGGCAAAGATTGGAAAAGGCACCAAGATCTGGCATTTTTGTCATATCATGGCCGGGGCTGAGATCGGAGAGAATTGCACGCTGGGCCAGAACGTTTTTGTGGCTAAGAATGTGAAGATCGGAAACAACGTCAAGATCCAGAACAACGTTTCGATATACGAAAGAGTTATTCTAGAAGACGATGTCTTCTGCGGCCCAAGCTGCGTTTTTACCAACGTGAAAATTCCACGCTCGGCTTTTCCCCGAAATAGAAGTGAAGACTATATTCCTACTATCGTCAAGCGAGGGGCGACGATCGGGGCTAATGCCACCATTGTGTGTGGGGTGATCATCGGCGAGTGGGCCTTTGTGGCAGCGGGAGCGGTGGTGATCGAGGACGTTCCTCCTTATGCCCTGGTGGCTGGAGTTCCGGCTCGGCAGATAGGCTGGGCTTGCCAGTGTGGCTTGAGGTTAAATTTTCAAGACGATCGAGCCCTATGTGAAGCCTGTGGCCGAAGGTACCAAAAGGAAAACAACCGCGTATGGCTGGAGAAATGAAATGCGGATTCTAATCAGACAGTATCAATCTATCAAGGAGGAGATCAATGCTACCATTCAACGGGTGGTGACGAGTGGAAGTTTCATCCTCGGTCCGGAGGTCGAGGCCTTCGAGCAAGAGATCAGCTAGCTTTAAAGTTATGTGGCAAAAGCCTTGAGAAAGTTCTTCGAGAAATGAAAGCAAAGGACCTTCTGATTGAAGTTGTAGAGATAAAGGGCAAATGCCCGGTTTACAGCGTGGGTTTCAAATTTTGGGTGAAAGAGGGCTTTAAGCTTTTTGCCCAAAGCCCGCTTTGTCTACATTCTCTTTCAGCTCTTCTCCCCTATTACGTGGCGTTAAGCCGCAGAATTGATCCTGTAAAATTAGCGCTTTCCAAGAAAGAGAGCGTAGCATACTTGCACTGTCTTGATCCTTGCCAGTATACCGGCGGAGGCACTGTGGTATTTGCTATCACCCCTGCTGAAGGAGAGGCAAAGTGAAAATCGTTGACGTTGTGGGAGCAAGACCGCAATTCATAAAGCTTGCCCCTATTCTTAGGGTCATTGAAAAACACAATCGGGAAAATCCTGAACATCCCATCCAGGAGGTCTTGGTCCACACCGGCCAGCACTACGATTATGAGATGTCCCAAGTCTTTTTCGACGAGCTCGGCTTAAAAGCCCCAGATTATCACCTGGGCGTTGGCTCTGGCACCCACGCCCACCAGACCGGAGAAATGCTCAAGCGAATTGAGGAGGTTTTGCTCAAGGAGAAGCCTGACTTGGTGATGGTTTACGGTGACACCAACAGCACGCTGGCCGGGGCCCTGGCGGCAGCGAAACTCCACATCCCCGTAGCCCACGTGGAGGCCGGGCTGCGCTCCTTTAACCGCCGGATGCCCGAGGAGATCAACCGGGTGCTCACCGATCATCTCTCCGACCTGCTCTTCTGCCCGACGGAAACGGCGGTTGAAAACCTGCGGCGGGAGGGGATCACACAGGGAGTGCACTGGGTGGGCGACGTGATGTACGATGCCGTCTTGCAGTATGCTGATGGCGGAGAGGAGGTCGCGGATTCTGGACGAATTGGGGCTGGAGAAGCGGCGCTACGCTCTGGCCACCGTCCATCGGGCGGAGAACACCGATGATCCGGAGCGGTTACGGGCCATCCTTCTGGGCCTGGAAGGCATCGGCCGGGAAGGACTTCCCGTTATACTGCCCGTGCACCCCCGCACGGAGAAGGAAATGCGGAGGCTGGGGCTCGCTCCGAACGCGATCCGGGTAGTAGACCCGGTTTCGTATCTGGATATGTTGCTCTTGGAAAAAAACGCCCGGGTGATCCTGACGGATTCCGGTGGGGTCCAAAAGGAGGCCTTTTTCTTCCGGGTCCCATGCGTGACCTTGCGGGAGGAGACCGAGTGGGTGGAGACGGTGGAGGCGGGCTGGAACACACTGGTGGGCTGCGACCTAGAGCGGATCGTCCAGGCAGCCATTGAGGCCCGGTCGGGGGCAGAATCGACCTGGCCCTATGGGGATGGAAGGGCGGCGGAAAGGATTGTTAGCCTGTTATCAAACGCCCAGTAAAGTGAATGAGCTCGAGCTTGGTGGGATGCCATAGGAGTTACCTGCATCAAGGATATGACAACTGGTCTATGTGCTAGCGACCCTAAGTTAATGAGGCGACTCCCTGGTGAAGTTAAGATGAATGCCCTGGCGAACGAACGCAAGTCGCCAAAAGTATGGTTAGTTTATCAAGAGACAGAAAGATAAGATACACACGAGGAACTTGACTGATGAGTATTCGAGAAACTGCAACAAGGTTCTGGTCAAAGGAGGTTCGTATCAGAATGCGGAGCACGGTGGCCCGCAATGCGGCCTCGCTGTATCTGATCCAGTTTGCTAACTACATTGTACCGCTTATCATGGTGCCTTACCTTGTGCGCGTGCTGGGTCCGGCGGGCTATGGCGCGGTGGCTTTCGCGCAAGGATTCATCAACTACCTGATGCTTTTTGTGGAGTATGGGTTTGAGTGGTCAGCAACGCGCAAACTTTCCGTGCAACGCGACGACCATGAGGCAGTTAATCGTACGACACTGCACGTATGGGCGGCTAAAGGGCTTTTAAGTATAGCGGGGCTGGCGGTTTTGCTGGTGTTGCTCTTTCTGGTACCGAAGCTTTGGGAAGTTTCCATGCTGTTACTGGCACTCTATGGTGTGGTGCTGGGGAATGTGCTTTTCCCTACCTGGCTTTTTCAAGGAATGGAACGTATGGTGGCCATCTCTTTGATTAATCTGGGGATGAAGCTGTGTATTCTGGCGGGTGTGTTTTTGATGGTCCGTCGGCCGGAGGACGCGATAGTCTATGCAGGACTAATGGGCGGCGGTGCTATTGCGGCGGGTTTGGCAGGGGCTTTTGTAGCTGTTCGTATGTTTGGAATAAAGTTGATGAGAGGTATTTCATGGACTGAAATCCGAGAGACATTCCGGGAAGGCTGGGTGTTATTTCTTTCGAAGGCATCGGTGAGTCTCTATACAACAGGTAATGCGTTTATCCTGGGGATGCTGACCAACCACACTGTGGTAGGATACTACAGTGCCGCAGAGAAGCTTGTTAAAACTATACTAGGTCTGCTTGGACCACTTTCACAGGCGGCTTATCCGCGTTTCAGTAAAATGGCAGCGGAATCGAAGGAGAAAGCATTATACTGGGGTAGAAAGATGTTAGTGTTTATGGGTGTTATGGGACTGGGGTTTTCGGTGTTGATCTTTCTTGGCGCCCCTTTGATTGTTTGGGTCCTATTAGGGCCTCAATATGGTCCCTCTGTTTTTGTAATGCGGATCATTGCCTTTTTGCCGTTTCTTATTGCTTTGAGCAATGTGCTGGGGATTCAACTCATGATCCCCTTTGGGATGGATCGCGCCTTTACCCTTGTGCTTCTAAGTGCAGGTTTGCTGAATGTGACGCTTGCGGTGCTGCTGGCACCTGCATGGCAAGCCGCTGGAATGGCTGTTTCCGTGTTGCTTAGCGAGATTTTTGTGACGAGCACCATGTTGTTTTACTTGCATCACAAGGGTTTCGCCTTGACAATAAACCGTACAGTATCATCATGAGTGAAAAAAAGAACGTTTTCGTTCTAGGTGCTGGTATGACCGGCCTTGCAGCAGGCTATGCATCGGGTTTGCTGGTGTATGAGGCTGCGGAGTGGCCGGGAGGCATTTGTTCATCGTACTATGTTCGTCCGGATGGCCAGGAACGCTTGCCAGTAGCGCCGGGGGATGGCGAAGTCTATCGCTTCGAGATCGGTGGTGGCCATTGGATCTTCGGGGGTGACCCGCTTGTGCTGCGTTTTATTCGCAAGCTGACGCCGGTTCGATCTTATGCACGACGCTCGGCCGTGTACTTTCCCGAGCAAGAACGTTTTGTGCCTTATCCACTGCAAAATCACCTGCGCTATCTAGGCCAGGAGGTGGCGGCACAGGTACTTGAGGAAGTGGTGAATGGACATCATCGACCGATCGAGGCGACCACTATGGCAGACTGGCTGCGAGCCAGTTTTGGGCCTACGCTCTGTGAGCTGTTCTTTGATCCTTTTCATGAGCTATATACAGCTGGTCTTTTCCGGGAGATCGCGCCGCAAGATCCCTACAAGACACCGGTAAATTCATCGCTGGTTATTCGTGGAGCTTTCGATGAAGTGCCGCAGGTGGGATACAACGTGACGTTCGTCTATCCGGAGGAAGGGCTTAACGTTTTGGCCCAGCGAATGGCTGAGCGATGCCGAATCCACTTTGGTAAGCGTGTCGTGAGGATTGATGTTGATAGTCGAGAGGTCTACTTCGAGGACGGGACATGGGAAGGTTATGAGGAATTGATCTCCACGTTACCCTTAAATCGCGTTATGGAAATGACGGGGCTCGAGGTGGCTGAGCCTGCGGACCCGGCTACATCGGTGCTTGTGGTCAACATCGGCGCGCAGAAGGGGCCCAAATGCCCCTCCGAGCACTGGCTTTACATTCCCAGAAGTGGAGGGGGCTTCCACCGTGTGGGGTTCTACAGCAATGTGGACCCATCGTTCCTACCGGCTTCGGCGCGGGAGCGTCAGGACCGCGTCAGTATCTACGTAGAGAAGGCATATCGACAAGGGGAAAAGCCGAGCGAACCAGAGATTAAGTCGCTCTGTCGGGCGGTTGTGGCCGAGCTTCAGGAATGGGGCTGGATAGGGGAAGCCGAGGTTGTCGATCCCACTTGGATCGATGTGGCGTACACCTGGAGCTGGCCGGGCTCCAAATGGCGACAGAAAGCGCTCAAGAAGTTGGAGGAGCACGGCCTCTACCAAGTGGGACGCTTTGCGCGATGGGTGTTCCAGGGGATTGCGGACTCGATAAAAGATGGATTGATGGCGTGTGGTTGCATACAGTAAGACCTCATGAAACCGGGATGGAGAAACGAAGCCGTTTCACCATCGACCGGGTGCGCACTGTCTCCACTTTCAAGTCAAAGGCAGCCATGATGGCGCTAACTGGATGGCCATGAGCCAGCAGGGTAACCACCAGTACGATCATGTGTGCGGGCCCTTATGTAATATAGGCCAGGCCGTAGCGAGGGCGCTGAAAATTTTTAAAGGGGTTGCTGATGGATATGCAAGAAACGGTTTGCGCGGTAATTGTGACCTATAACCGGAAAGCCCTCCTGCGCAAGTGCCTGGAGGCAGTACTCGGCCAGACCAGGCCTCCGGACCACATCCTGGTGGTGGATAACGCCAGCACAGACGGGACGGTGGAGATGCTCCAGGCGGATTTTCCTCAAGTGGAGGTCTTGCGCCTTCGCGAGAACCAGGGAGGCGCAGGTGGTTTCCACGAGGGAATGAAATGGGCATTTGAGCAAGGCTTCCAATGGGTATGGGCTATGGACGACGATGCAGTACCGGAGGTACACGCCCTCGAAAACCTATTGATCCACGCATCAATCCATGGACTGGACGTCGTTTCACCCATCGTAGTGGACAAAGATAATCCAAGCATATGCGCATTCCGGTTTGCTTACAACGGCGAGGTAATCGATACGGTTGAAAGGGCGCGTGCATTTGGACTACCAGTTCTATGCGGGCATGCCCATTTCTTCTTAGGCATATTGATCGCTCGCAAGGCCATCGAGCGTGTTGGGCTACCTGATAAACGATTCTTCATCCGGGGTGACGAGGTGGAGTACTTTGTAAGGCTAAAGCGCGCGGGGCTCAAACTTGGAGTTGTGGTGGATGCGGTGCTTCGACACCCTTCAGGTGTTCGGGATTATCGGCCAGTATTGGGAGGTATGTTCTACGTTGTTGACTTTGACGACGCGGTCAAGAACTTTTATCACCATAGAAACCATGCCTACTTATGTATGCATATTACAAGGGCTAGATGGAAAATAGTAAAAGACTTATTCAAATATTGTATTTACTATATTTTACGTGGAAAGCCGAAGAAGCTGCTTCTGTGGCTTAGAGCAACAATGCTAGGTATAAGAGGAAAGTTGAGTAACGATGTATAAAATAGTGCAAAAAATAGCGCAAATCAGCGTTTGTGGTATCAAAGCAAAGTCATTGGGGCGGTGGCGTCGTAAACTGTCCCGTGAGCCGGAGCGCCAAGGCGCTCCACGAGAAGTTCAAGCCCTTTGCCCATTGCTTTTGCTCAACTCCATACTCAGGGAGGCGTAGCGGATGCAGGTCTTCTGGCTATCGACATTAGCTGTTTTAATGGGGATGGCTCTCGTTTCATTGCGTTGGGGAGTGATACTTTACCTTGTCAGCGCTTTTATCTTTCCCTCACTATGGCTCGGGGAAACCACGGCGGTGCGAGTTGAGCTTATTTACTGCTTATGGCTTACCTTTATATCTTTCCTGCGTGGTGCGAGCCTCAGAGGTACCTTCAAGTGGCATCCGATTCTATCAAGGTACGGAGTCTTTCTCCTGGTAATCGTTCTGTCAACAATGGTTGCCTTAGTTGACAGCTCATCCGAAGGTTCTGTGATGGAAATGCTCATCTCCTTTTATGGCATATTCCGCCCTTTGCTCGTCATGTTTGTTGTCCGGAATATCCCATTTGATGAAAAGTTCTCGTCACGCCTTTCATGGGCATTCGTTTGGCTTGCCATTCCTATAGCCATCTTGAGTATTGGGCAATCACTAGGGGTTGGCATTGCTCAGCGGGTTACCTTGCAGGGGTACACTTCTCCGAGCCGGTCACCGGTGTTCAGGTTGTTAGAAGAGCAAGGTGTGATTATTCGCCCCACCGGCGTCTTTGAATCCCCTGTTTATAATGCCGTTTATTGGTTATTAGTATTGACAACCGTAGGATTTAGCCTCGTGATTAAGTCTCTCGCGCTTGGAGACAAATGGTTTCTATATCTAGTGTTCGGATTGGCAATTGCAGTTGGTCCTTCAACGCTCTCGAGCACTTTCCTCGTGGGGGCAGCGTTTGTGGTAGCGACGTTGGTGTTGTTTCTAGGATACCAATATCCCAAGCATTTCTTTCGGTTTGCTATAGGTAGTGTTTGTGTTGCTAGCATATTTGTCATTGTGGGCTTGTCTTATTTTACACGACAACCTGCCTTCGAGGGAACCCTTAGATACCAAGTTGATAGAATCCTTTCTGGCACACTTTTCTATACGCGGTATGACCCAGAAGGTGGCATTCTTGTAGAAACGTACGAAGCGATTCAACAGCGGCTGATCATTGGATGGGGACTTACTGAGAGCGAGGGCGCCTTTGGGGGTGACTCCATTTATACATCCGTGCTCTACCGGGGAGGGATTATCGGCCTAATTATTTTCCTTTGGGTGGTCTTCAGTATACTTAAACAAGCATGGCAAGGTAGAAGTCGGGATGGGCTACAAGCCAAGATTAGTTGGATGGTTTTCTTATGGACTCTTATTTTGCTGGTTACAGGTGTAGGTAGCCCAAGTTTTTTCCTTCCGCGCCTCCAGGAATGGTACTGGGCTCTGGTTGGTATGAGTTTGAACCTTTCTTCGCAGAGTCAAAACAGAAGCAAAGGTATGTTTGCTAACTAGTGGGACTTGTCATGGAAAAGCCGCGTGTTCTTCACATCCTTCCCAACTTCGGCCCCGGTGGGGCGGAGCGGATGGTTACACATTTACTACTACACATGAATCGAGACCGCTTCGAGGTGGCGGCGGTTTCCCTGTTTGACAGGCAGGGTACGGATTTGGAGACCATGCTTGATCAAGCAAGAACCCAGGTTTGGTACTTAGGGAAGCATAAGGGGTTTGACCCTAGGATGTTCCGGCGTCTTTGGGAGGTGTTTCGGAAATTTCAACCAGATGTAGTGCATACCCATCGGTATGTCTTGCGATACCTTCTGCCCCTAATACTCGTGCAGCGGGCGCGGGTCTGGGTTCATACCGTGCATAATGTGGCAGAGAAAGAGGTTGACTGGGTCGGAAAGTGGATTCACCGCGTAGCGTTTCGCGCAGGGGTGGTGCCGGTGGCCATTGCGGAGGAGGTAGCCCGAAGCCTTGAGAGGGTCTACGGCATAAAAAACCCACCTCTGATCCCCAACGGCATTCCAGTGGCTAATTTCGCTTTGGGGGAGGAGGCTCGGAAAGTATGGCGGGCGCGCGAGGGTTACGGAGAAAGTGCCGTGCTGTTGGTCTCTGTGGCGCGGATGAGCCCCCAGAAGGACCATTTTTCGCTTATCCAAGCCTTCTCCATCGCTTCTTCTCGTAACAGTCAGCTTCGGCTCCTTTTGGTGGGCGATGGGTCGCTCCGCTCGGAGCTGGAGGCCCAGGTCAAGGCTCTGGACCTAAAGGACAAGGTGCGTTTTCTAGGCGTGCGGGCTGACGTGCCGGAGATCCTGGCGGCGGCGGATATGTTCGTCCTTTCTTCACGGTGGGAGGGAAATTCACTTTCGGTCATGGAGGCTATGGCGGCGGGCAAGCCGGTGATCGCCACAGCTGTAGGCGGCGTGCCCGAGCTCGTTCAGCATGGGATAAGCGGGGTGCTGGTGCCCCCTGGAGATGTAGAAGCGCTGGCCGAAGCTATATTGAAGCTGGCCGGTGACCGCAACCTGCGAAGGCAGATGGGTAAGGAAGCCTTTGGGCGGGCGAAAGAACGCTTTGATGTCAGTGTTATGGTACGAGAGTATGAGGCCCTATATGAACGGCTTTTGGGAAAAAGTTAACGGGATTGGTTCACTGCTTCGTCGTTGGGGTGCCGTCGTCCTGGGGAGAAGTTACTGGCATGTGCCTCAGGGACTCGGTAGGTTTTTTGTTCCAGGGAGGGTTGAAGGCTACTATAACGATCTGACGGCTAAAGCCCAGTGGAATGGACCTGTGGATGAGATGGGTTTGCCTGTAAACGAGGTTAGGGGAAAACAACTATATTTCCCTACCACCCTCTTTCAGAAAGCACTGGGCCACTGGGACCTATGGCTGGCCTCTACCCGGAAGGATGAAGCCCATCGCTTAGCGTTTCTCAACACGGCACGGTGGGCCGTAGAAACCCAGGATAAGCAAGGAGGTTGGCCGGTTTGGCCTCTGCTCGGCTTACGCTACGCTTCTCCTTACTCGGCCATGACGCAGGGAGAGGGGATCTCCGTAC